>Ga0206883_1051_pt1 | contig 22447 bp, 18 predicted proteins | sample Alteio_BWOrgCont_2_FD_152910 | JGI IMG/M metagenome (GOLD analysis project Ga0206883, IMG submission 152910) | Enriched cells from forest soil in Barre Woods Harvard Forest LTER site, Petersham, Massachusetts, United States -... | ecosystem: Environmental > Terrestrial > Soil > Temperate forest > O... | reverse complement strand
GGGGACCAAGGAAAAAACTTCACAGGTCAGGGCATTCTTGACTTCCTGCCAGGCCACACCACCGCGGCTTTCTGCCCTGTTAAGGATCAACCGCACCATCTTTAAAGGAAAATGCAGGCTCTGGAGGATATCCAGACTTGTTTTCACCTGGTAGACCGCCAGAATGTCCGGCGTGGCCACCAAGAATATCAGGTTGGATGAATCCAGGATGCTGATGAAAATCTCACTGAAGGTGCTTCCCCCGTCAACAATGATAAATTCATATTGACTGGACGCTTTTTTAAAGAATAAACGCAGGTTGTCAGAGGTAATGTGCCCTATCTGCCGGGGAGATTTGACCCCCGGGAGAAAGTGCAGGCCGCTCGCGTGCGGGACAATGTTGTTTTTGATCACATCGGGAGAGCTTTCCATGTCCGCCAGGATATCGACAAGGCAATTTGTCGGCGGCAAATTCAGCATGCGCGCCATGTCCTGGCTCGCCTGCAGGTTAAGGTCGACGATGAGAACTTTCTTGCCCTTGATAGCCAACGCGCAGGCAATATTGACCCCGATGAAGGTCTTGCCCACACCGCCCTTATTGCTGAAGATTGTAATGACTTTGGCTGCCATGGTTTTTTATTCTAGCACGATTTTTAATTTTGTCGCTAGTGAATTGAGATTCTGCAGTGTTGTTGGGGCTAAAACAGAATGCCGAATTTGGTGCCGACCTCGGTCGTGCTGTTCCTTGGCTCTACCAATGGCACGGTGGTTACCCCGTCAATCGTCAGTGTTTCAGCTTTGGAATAATCAATGTCCCAGAAACGGATGTACGGCTCTACGTAGAAGTCCACCATCGAACCCTTTTTGATGAATTTGATAGAGCCCCGCACCCCAAATCCATGGTCCTGATGATTGGTGAGATTGGGGATATCCAGGCCGGTGAACTGGTCCCCGTCGCTAAGATAGCTTTTCTCCCAGCCCTGTAGAAAAATATCGTATTCAGCATTGAAATCAACCGCCCAATCCTGGGGCATGTTAATGACAGCATCCCCGCCCAAAGGAAGATAATAATAATGGGATTTTCGATCATAGTCCCAATTACCGGTACTGCTGATCTGACCATCGCCCCTATCAAGCAAATAACGGTATCCAAATCCGAAATACGGCGTCACGCGTGAATCAGCACCTATATTATAGTCCTTGCCGATCAATCCGCGGAACTCCAGGACATCATCATGTTTGTCTTTGATGACCCCTGACCCTTTGTATTCCAGGTCCCGGCTGCCTGCATAACGCACCTGCAGCATGTAAACATTCGTCAAAAAATTATTGAAAAAATTAGGGTCTGCCGGACGGTAGGCATAATTGGCATAATATCCCAGCATGGGACCAGCGTTCGTGATCCGGGATGTGGTGGTATTGTAAATGGTCAGGTAGGCAGGCTCCTCATAGCGGTAATAAAAGACTTCTGTCCCTACATCCAGCTCATGAACCCTGGTTTTTACTTGCGACGGGCACTTGGGCTGAGGATTGTTTGAAGGCCCCGGATTCAAGAGCTCTTTGAACATCCTGCCTCCGCTTGTCCCGGTAGGCTGCTGAGGGATAAATTCTCTTTCCGCATCCCCTTCCTTGATCTGGGAACCTTCAAAGAGATTCAATTGTTCATTGACGATCAGGTTCTTCTCGTCCTGGTCCTGTGAAGAGGTATCAAAGGATGAATCCGCACGACAAAGGGTTGAATGGGTGAAAATTAAAAAAAAAAGAGGAATTAGGACAGGGCAGCAGTTAGTACGAAGCAATTTCTTTCTCCTCGGGGGGGGGGCTGGTCCCCAGGATTGGGCCTATTGTAAACGATAGGGACTGTAAAGACCAGGTCTTCCTGGTCCATCTCCGTTGAAAAAGAACCGTAGGGAGAAGCCGCTTTGGCCGCGTCCATGGCGTTTTGGTCTAAAACATTGCTCCCTGAGGATTCTACTACTTCTTCCGTGTCTAATGATCCGTCCCTGAGTATGTGGAGCTTCAGCTTGACAGTGCCTTCAGAATTATACCCCATCCCTGAGGGGTAAAGGATGGCATTGGATATTTTCTCCTGGACCATACGCGCATAGCTTGACACCGACGGGACATATTCAGCCGACTGTGCATCATCGACCTTGGGCGCCGGCCAATCCGGCAGACGTTCATGTTCATATTTCGAATCGATCTCTCTATAGGCACTACGCTCCCCGGGGGTCGGCATGACCACCTGGCTCACGGCATATTTCTTGTCGGTCAGGACCGTAGGTGTCAAAATAATGACCATTTCGGTATTAGTATCCGGGGAAGGCGTGGTACGGCTCCTGAATAGGGCCCCCAAAATAGGGATCTTGGATAAAAATGGAACCTCGGTTACTTGCTCGCTATCCTCATACTTGATCAATCCGGCCAGGGCGATGGTCTGTTTGTTGTCCATGCGCAGATCGGTCTGGGCTGTGCGTGTGATGAATGCCACGTTCCCATTCGATGAATTCGACGGGTCTATGTCCCGGATGTCCACATTAAGCTTAACATCGATCTTCCCTTCACGGATCGTGGGGGTGACCGTCATATTAACGCCGTATTGGGTGTAGGTCGTATTCTGGGTCAATGTGCTGCCGGTGGTATTGGTAGTCGTAGTATTGACAGGGATCTCCCCGCCAACCAGGAAACTGGCTTCCTTGCCGCTGACAACCACTAATCGCGGTTTGGAAATAAGCCTTGCCTTGCCTTCCTGGACCAAGGCCTGTACCGTGGCCTCTAGGGGTGACGTCCGTTCAAAATTCCCTATTTTAAAAAAATCCCCTATCTTGCCATTAAAGGTCGGGAGTGTTTCATTATAATTAAGCAGCACTGAACCTGAGTTGGTGTTGCTTGACCCGGTCCCTGTAGTTCCAGTGGTTGCAGCGCCCCACTCGATCCCTAAATTTTTCTCCAAGGATGTGCTGATCTCCACCACCTGCATATCAACCTGGATCAAATCCTCACTCTTTTCTTCCTTGACTAAACTGAAAAGATCGTCGCTGTAAGGTTCAAGGATATTATCCATCAGGCTCTTGTTCTCTTTGGATAAAGAACCTGAAACCACTACCTTGCCTATGTCCAAATTTTCTTCTAAAGAAAGGCCCGTAATGTTGGCCTCATTGAGCATTTTTTGCACACGGGCCTTTACGGCATCGAGGTCTTCGTTGACCACGCGTATCTTAATATTACGTTCCCCGCCTGCGTCCCACAGGAACAGGACAGTCTCCCCGGATTTTTTAGCCAGGAGCGAGACCTTGTCGCTTTGGGCATCTGAAATATCGGCGATACCGGGATTTGTCAATGATACGCGGGTCAAATTGTTGACTGCAACCGTTTTGATGTCCCCGACGATCATGTCAATGGCATCCCCTGACTGTGACGAATCCTCGTCGGCAGATAAAAGCGGCACATTCATTGCGATCAGCAGAAACCCAAGTGTCAGAATAAAAAACTTCTTAAAAAAAGCAGGTTGCATTTTTAGAGTTCCTTGCCGCCTCTGAATATTTGAATGTTTGGTTTGTTTTCTTCGGGTTTGATATTTGCATTTTCCCCGTCTGGATCTTGGATATCCAGCCCTTGATTCTTCAAAACATAGTCTGCCAGTGTCTTCCACGTGGATGCTTTGACCATATGGCGTTCGCTGTCATCCGGGGAACGTAAAGCTAGTTCCAGGGTCCCATTCTTATTGGCAAAAGTTAAAAGCCCCGCTTCTTGCGGATCGACGGCAACGGTGATCTTTAAAGTGTTCGCTGCCTGCTGGGCGTCATAATCACCAGGGTCTTCTTCATTGGTATTGACGGCTAAAACCTGAAGCCCCTGGAAGATCATGGCTGTCACAGTTTTCTTATCCATATCCTGGGCAGGAACATTAAGTTGGGCAATCACATCCACAAAATCCCCTGCATTAAGCAATCCCCCCACCGCTGCCAATGAATCGATCATCACTGTCACCGCGCGTTTGCCCACAGGTGTTTTTAGGGCAAGTGACGGCTTGCGGATCTTTACAGGTTGTACGACTCTTGAGGCCGCTGCTTGCTGGGCTAATTGCTGAGCCTGCTGCTGGGCCTGCTGTTGGGCTTGCTGAATGGCAGCCATTTGCTTTTGCATGGCTGCTGCATCATCTGCTTTAACGCGCTGCAGTTCCTGGGCCAGTTGCGCCATTTGCATGCCTGTCTGCTGCTGGATCTGGCTTACCATTTCTTTTTGCTGGGCATTATAGTGCTCTGCCAGGGCCGCCGTCCTGTCGTTAATGCTGTTCTTGACATAGCTGCTGGTCAGGATCACCGCAATGATCCCTGCAAAAACAGCACCGGCAATGATCATCAGTTGTTTTTTATTCTCAAAGGGCAAAGAGTCCCTCCTTTTTGGTCTATCAATTCGTACTAGATGCGTGGCCTATGACCTGCTCAATGAGGTCTTTATTGTATTCGGGTTTATCCTTATCAGCCAATTCTTTCAAATGGTTCAAGATGACAGCCTGCTGCTTCTGCTGTGTTAAGAAATAGATCAATTTTTCCTTAAAATCAGCGAAAGGCTTGACCGTGCCACCTGTTTTTGAATCAACTTTGACTATATAATAGCCTTCAGGGCCTTTAAATACGCCGCTAATGCCACCTTCATCCAAATTTGAAATGGCTATCTGCATGGCTTCAAAAGGCGGCTTGGGAAAAGCATTTGTCCCCGTAGTGTCCGGAGGCACATTGCCCGTGTAAAAGGGTTTTAATTTCCCGCCATCTGCAGCGTTCATGGCCCTGGACTGGGCCTGGGCTATCTGGGCAAAATCACCGCCCTGCAGTATTTGTACCAATATGCTTTTGGCCGTTGCTTCATCGCCGACAACAATTTGACGCACACTCCACTTGGTCGGCTCGGTCAACTTATCTTTATTCGCGTCATAATAAGCACGGGCATCATCTTCGGTCGCCACGACATCCTTGGTGAGCTTGCTGGCTATGTCCTGGACCAGCAACGTTTTTCGGAAATCTTCTACGGCATCCTTGATCTCTTTTGTATCACCGGTACCAGAGTCTTCAGCATCCTTGACTAACAGCTGCTGGCGGATCAGTTCCTCTAATACCGCATTCTTGGAATTGACATCATTTTTATTAAAATCAGAGCCTTGCTGCTTGAGCTGCTGCTCCAGCAGGTTGAGCCGGTCATTAAATTCATCCTCTGTCAATGACCAGTCCCCGATCCGCACCAACACATTGCTGGGGACAGGGCCTGGCGCTGCTTGCGGACTTGGAGCCGCCGGTACGGCAGCAGTAACGTCCGGTTGTTTTTTAGAATCATCCTGCTTCTTGGGCCCCAGGCCTAATAAATCGCAGCCGGTCAAAAAAACAAGCCCCGAGGTCAAACACAAAATCCCGCACAGGATTGGTCCGGGTTTTCTCATTACAGCTCCTCCAAAAAATGAAATACTATTAAGTATACTTGGTCTTTTTCAAAAAAGCAAATTTACAGTTCCAGAAGCCATGGAATTCTTTAGTATTATTTCTCGTAACTTATTTTCTCTCAACATTTAAAATCATATATTAAGATTTTATTAGGGTCAATAAAAAGTCCAATTAAAAAGGCCCCGTTGCCTTGGGCTTATCATTTCATCTAAAGATGCAAAAGTTCTTCGACGAGCGATTTTTCAGTTACTAATTCATCCAAGGTGGTTTTAATTTTAGCTTGGGCAAATTCATTATGTTCCAAACCTGTCACTATTGAATATTCCTTGCCGTCTGACCGTAATGGATAACCGAACATGATCCCCGGAAGAACCCCGTAACTGCCGTCTGAAGAAACTGCCGCAGAAAAAAATTCCCCTTCAGGTGTCGGAGTTATGATACTGCGGACCGTATCGATCACCGCGTTAGCGGCCGAAGCAGCTGAAGAAAGGCCTCGCGCCTTAATGATGGCAGCTCCCCTTTTTTGCACTGTTTCTATGAATGCTCCCTTCAACCACGCTTCATCGTTGATCACTTCCGTGACGGGCCGCCCATTGACGGTCGCATGATAAAAATCCGGATATTGGGTGGCTGAATGGTTCCCCCAGATGGCCACGTTCTTGACACGATCGACAGACACGGCGGCTTTTTGCGCAATTTGCGTCAGCGCCCTGTTCTCATCAAGCATGGTCATGGCAAAGAAATTCTTGGGCGGAATATTTTTACAGACACTTTTGGCGATAAAAGCATTGGTGTTGCAAGGGTTACCTACAACCAGGACCCTGCACGTTGGTTTGGCATTGTTGGATAGGGCCTGTCCCTGGACGGTAAAAACGCCGCCGTTGATCTTTAAAAGGTCTCCGCGCTCCATGCCTTCTTTGCGGGGCACACTGCCGACGAGCAAAGCCCAATCAATGTCCTTGAAGGCCACGTTAGGGTCTGCTGATATGGAGACCGAACGTAGCAACGGGAAGGCGCAATCATCCAGTTCCATGACGACACCAGCCAAAGCCGGCAAGGCCTTTTCCAATTCCAGCAGGCTTAAGTCGACTTCGGTATCGCTCCCAAACATTTCACCGGCGGCAATGCGGAACAATAAAGCATAGCCGATCTGACCTGCCGCGCCCGTGACCGCAACCTTTATACGTTTAGCCATGATGTTCTCCCTAAGAAAATAATTTAAGATATGATGCCGGGTAAAACTTGTCTCGCTTTGCATACTTCGTCCATACTGATCTCGCCAAGAATAATTTCTTGGTCCCCGGCGCTTCCCTTGGCGATGACTTCGCCCCACGGGGAGATAATCATGCTGTGGCCATGGGCTTGCATGCCGCGCAGGTCAGTGCCAACCTGATTAGGAGCCAAGACATAGGACAAGGTCTCGATGGCACGGGCCCGAAGCAGCGGCTCCCAATGAGCTTCTCCTGTTTTCCTGGTAAAACACGATGGTACTGTCAATATCTCGACCCTTTTGCGCGCATACTCTTGATACAGCGCCGGAAAACGCAGGTCGTAGCAAATGGATAGGCCCATGCGGAATTCACCTGCTTTAGCCGTGACGGGCTTTTGACCCGCCCGGAAAAAATCCGCTTCCCGGATCATCTTATCACCGATGCGGGCATTAAATAAATGAATTTTACGGTATTTAGCAGCGATCTTCCCGCGAGGATCGATAAATACGGAGGTGTTGTACGCGTGAGCGCCGGGTGCTTTCTCTAATATAGAGCCTAATAAGAATGCGACCTTATGTTCTTTTGCTAAAGGGATAAAAACGTTTGTTGAGGGACCGGGGACTTTTTCCGTTGCCTCGGCAAAAAGCTCTCTGTTCCTTGCATCGCCGCGAAAATTAAAGACCTCCGGCAGCAGGATGAATTGGGCGCCTTTTGCTATTGCCTCTCGGGACATGTCCAGTCCCAGGGCAAGGTTAGCCGCCTTGTCTTGGGATGCGTTATACTGTAAAAGAGCTACCTTCATCAAATCCCCTGTTTCTTGGTCATCGCGACGCAGGAGCTTTCAACATTTCCCCGTATTCTTTATAACAGCTGGTATAAAAAGGTTGTTTCTTTAGGTCCGCACGCCATGCTGCCAGCTTGGGGTACGCCGTCAGTTCAATTTGGGCCATTTCCGCCGGCTCCAGGAGCGCCAATAAAATAATATCCGCCAGCGAGATCTCATGGCTGACGATGAACTTGTGCTGGTCCAACTGTTTTTCAATGAGAGGGAAATATTGTTTAAGAAATTCCAGCCCGTCACTAATGGCTTTTTCGTTGACGGGGATCTTCCGAAGCGGGGCAAAAAGACGGTTATAGACAACAGGCACAAAATTCGCCCCTATGTGAAAGGACTCATAATCGATCCACTGATCGATCGTGGCACGCTTCTTGATGTCTTTCGGATAAAGCGGTGAGTCGGCTTTGTCACACAGGTACCTGCAGATGGCATTGCTTTCAAACAAATGAAAGCCGTTATCATCCAGGGCAGGGATCTTCCCCGCCGGGTTGATCTTCAAAAACCATTCCTGTTTTTGTTCGCCTTCGCGTAAATTAACGATTCGCCATTGATGTTCTATGCCCAGCAAGCTGGCTGTCAAACGGACCTTGATGGCCGGCCCTGACAGGTCTGAACCGTAGATAGTCAACATGGATGTCCTCCTTAAAGATAAGCGACCCCAGCGGGATTTGAACCCGCGCTGCAAGCTTGAAAAGCTTGTGTCCTGACCAGGCTAGACGATGGGGTCGAAAGTGACGTGCTCTTGGAACCCGTTATTATATTGTTTCGGCTATATACGTCAACAAATTTATTCCTCTTCGTGGCTAAGTACCACATGGGCGATGGAAGAAAGCTTGTCCCCTGCTTCCATGGATATTAAACGCACGCCGACGGCGCTGCGTCCGGTCTCCCTGATCTCTGAGGGGGATGAACGCACGACCATGCCTTTTTTGGTCACGGCCATGATCTCATCACCATCGGACACTGTCGTGACCCCGACAACGGCGCCGTTCTTGTCCGTGATCTTCACGTTAATAATGCCCTTGCCCCCGCGTGATTGCGTGCGGTAATCCGCAAAATCAGAACGCTTGGCATACCCTAATTCGCAGACGGACAATAGCTTGGCTCCGGTCTTATCAACATCCGGGGCAAAGACCAGCATGCCTACGACAAAATCTCCCTTTTCCAAATTGATGCCGCGCACACCCTTGGCAGAACGCCCCATGTCGCGCAATTGTTTCTCGGAGAACCTCAACGAAATCCCCTGACGCGTGGCCAACAGAACATCTTCTTTGCCATTGCTTAAAGCCACACTGATCAATTCATCATTCTTTTCCAGGCCGATGCCGACGATGCCTCCCTTGCGCGGGTTATTATAGGCAGAGACCTTGGTTTTCTTGACTACCCCCAATTTGGTGGCAAAAACCAGGAATTGGTCTTCCCTGAATTCTTTGACCGCCACAATGGCGCTGATTTTCTCTTCGGGTTTGAAAGACACCAGGTTGACAATGGCCTTGCCGCGGGCCGTGCGTGAAGCGACAGGGATCTCATACACCTTAAGCCAGCGTACGGCGCCTATGTTAGAAAAGATCAGCAGCGAGTCCTTCGAGGATGCCACGAACATGCGTTCCACGAAATCTTCATCCGAGGTAGTCATGGCGGTGACACCCTTGCCCCCGCGTTTTTGCGACCTATACCCATCGACGGCAAGGCGCTTGACATAACCTTTATTGCTGATGGTGATGGCCATGTCCTCATCGGCGATCATGTCTTCGATCTCGATATCTTCCGCCCGTCCGGCGATTTCCGTGCGGCGTTCATCGGCGTACTTCTTTTTTAACTCTGCCAGCTCTTCTTTGATGATGGCATCCACCTTCTTCTCAGAAGCCAAAATGGAACGGTAATTATCGATGTCTTTTAAAAGCTGCTGGTACTCCGCTTCGATCTTGTCGCGTTCAAGTGCTGCCAGGCGCTGTAATTGCATTTCCAGAATAGCCTGGGACTGGGCCTCCGAAAGGTCAAATTTCTTGATCAATGCTTCCTTGGCATCTGCGGTCGTCTTAGAGGCGCGGATCGTTTTGATGATCTCATCTAAATGCTTAAAAGCAATCTTAAGCCCCTCTAAAATATGCGCCCGGCGAAGAGCCTTATCTAAATCGTACTGCGTGCGGCGACGGATAACAACACGGCGATGCGCAATATAGTGAAACATCAATTGTTTCAAATTCAAGACCTTGGGCGATTTATTGACCAGGGCCAGGTTGATGATCCCGAAGGTAATCTCCATCTGCGTATGTTTATAAAGATAGTTGAGCACGATATTGGCGTCAACATCACGGCGAAGTTCAATAACGACCCTGATGCCGTCCTTGTCGCTTTCATCACGTATGTCCGTGATCCCATCGACCTGCTTGTTCTGGACCAAGTCTGCCATGCTCAAGATCAGATTAGCCTTGTTGACTTGGTACGGGAGCTCTGTGATGATAATGGCTTCTTTGTTGCTCTTTTGCTGCTCAATGCTCGCACGGGCCCGTATGGTCACCTTACCGCGGCCGGTATTATACGCGTCCACAAAGCCTTCCTTGCCGCAGATGATACCGGCGGTGGGGAAGTCCGGTCCTTTGACGAACTTCATCAGATCTTTGATCGTGCTCTCGGGATTGTCCAGCAAATGCACAATGCCATCAATGATCTCCCCCAAATTATGCGGGGCCATGTTGGTGGCCATGCCGACCGCAATGCCTGAGGAGCCGTTGACCAAAAGATTAGGGATCATGCCCGGCAGGATATCCGGCTCTTCCAGCGACCCGTCAAAATTAGGGCTGAAATCAACGGTCTGTTTTTCAATGTCGTTAAGCATCACCTCGGCAACGGAGGCCATGCGGGCTTCGGTATAGCGCATGGCGGCAGCCGCATCCCCGTCGATAGAACCGAAGTTGCCCTGGCCGTCGATCAAGGGATACCGCAGGGAAAATTCCTGGACCATGCGCACCATGGTGTCATAGACAGCAGAGTCCCCGTGCGGATGGTATTTACCTAAGACTTCCCCGACGATACGGGCACTTTTTTTATAAGGCTTGTTATGTTCAAGATTAAGCTCTTTCATGGCATACAGGATGCGGCGATGCACGGGCTTGAGGCCGTCGCGCACATCCGGAAGGGCGCGGCCGACGATGACAGACATGGAATAGGAGAGGTATGAACTCTTCATTTCCTCTTCGATATAAACCGGGATGATCCGTTCTTTTTTGTTCAAATCACGTGACATGAATCTACCTTTCTTTAAATATCCAGATTCTTAACTTCATGCGCGTAGCTCTCGATGAATTTACGTCGAGGCTCCACTTCATCGCCCATGAGCATGACAAAGGTCTTGTCCACTTCCACGGCGTCTTCGAGCGCTACCTTAAGGATCGTGCGCCGCTCCGGGTCCATGGTGGTGTCCCAAAGCTGCTGAGGATTCATTTCACCAAGACCTTTGTAGCGCTGCGTATGCATGCCTTTTTTGGCTGATTCGCGTACATACTGAAGGATATCCACCACCGACATCAATTCCGTCTTGGTCTTGTCATCCTCGATGATAAACAATGGTTTTAGATCTATCTTGGCCGCCCCTTTTTCTTTTTTGTCTTTGGCCAGAAATACTTGTTCTTCAATCGAACGTTTGTAATCCTGCAGGAAGATGTCCAGCTTGTCCAGTTTCTCCTGCAAAGGCTCGATCTCTTCGGATTCGAATATTTCGATATATTGCGTCTCTGTGTCGTTCTTGGTTATCTCTGCCAGTTCCTTATCGTCAAAGACATATTCTTCATGGATACCTACCTTGACCACGTAACGTGGCATTTTCTTTCTTTTAGCGTCATATTTTGCAACATAGGAGCTGAAATCCACTCCCCGGCGCTTAAGGCGTTCAACGATATGTTCCAATTCAACCAGGGCCTGTAGCATCTCCTTGACCTGGGCTGGCGTGTAGGTCCTTTTACCCTCGATCTTGGTCAACCTGATGCCATCCGTACCCAAGTCCAGTATCAAGTCATTCATTTCCTTCTCGGTCTGGATATATTCTTCCCTTTTGCCGCGGGTCACCTTATATAAGGGAGGCTGGGCAATATAAACATACCCTCCTTCAATAAGCTGAGGCATTTGCCTGTAGAGAAAGGTCAGGATCAGGGTGCGTATATGTGAACCATCCACATCCGCGTCGCACATCAAAATAATTTTATGATACCGCAATTTTTCAACATTAAAATCCTCGCTGATGCCCGTTCCTAGAGCCGTGATCATGGTGCGGATCTCTTCATTGCCCAGGATCTTGTCAAGCCGTGATTTTTCAACATTTAATATCTTGCCTTTTAAGGGCAAGATTGCCTGGAACGACCTGTCCCGGCCCTGTTTGGCAGAACCCCCGGCAGAATCACCTTCGACCATGTACAGTTCGCACATGGAAGGGTCCTTTTCAGAACAATCCGCGAGCTTGCCTGGAAGCCCTCCGGAATCCAAAGCTCCTTTACGGCGGGTGAGCTCGCGCGCCTTACGCGCTGCTTCGCGGGCACGGGCGGCCATGATGACCTTGTCAATGATCTTGTTGGCTACCGACGGATTTTCTTCAAAGAAACGCGTCAGGGCCTCTAAGGTCATGGAGGCCACCAAGCCATCCACCTCAGAATTTCCTAATTTTGTTTTCGTCTGCCCTTCAAACTGAGGCTCAGGGATCTTGACTGAGATGACGGCAATAAGCCCTTCGCGGGTATCGTCACCGGAGATGCCTATCCCATCCTTCTCTTTGAGCAAATTCTTGGCCTTGGCATAATTATTGATGGCACGTGTCAGCGCTGAGCGGAACCCTGACAAATGTGTCCCCCCCTCGATAGTGTTAATGCTGTTGGCATAAGAAAAAACCGTCTCGTTATAGGTGTCATTATATTGAAGGGCCACCTCCGCATTGATACCGTCTTTTTCCCGTTCAAAATAAAAGACCTTGTTGTGCAGCGGCGTTTTATTCTCCGAGAGATGTTCAACGAAGGAGATGATGCCTCCCTTAAATAAGAACAATGATTCTTTGGGTTTATCACCGCGAAGGTCGATGAGCTTAATGGAAACACCCTTATTTAAGAACGCTAATTCTCTCAGGCGTTTGGCTAAAATATCGTAAGAAAAGTTCAGGGTTTCTTTGAAGATCTTTTTATCCGGCTTGAAGGTGACCTTGGTCCCCGTGGATTTTGTCTTGCCGATGGTGGTGAGCTTTGAAACGGTATTGCCTTCCTCATAGCGCTGGTGATAAATATTCCCCTCGCGCTTGACCTCTACCTCAAACCATTCTGAAAGCGCATTAACGCAACTAATGCCCACCCCGTGCAAACCGCCGGAAACCTTATAGGTATCCTTATCAAATTTGCCGCCGGCATGCAAGGTGGTCAGAACAACCTCTACAGCGGGCTTTTTCTCGGTTTTATGGATGTCGACCGGGATGCCGCGTCCGTTGTCAACCACTGAGATGGATTCGTCATGATTAATGATCGTTTCGATGTTGGTGCAATACCCTGCCAATGCCTCGTCGATGGAATTATCCACCGCCTCATAGACCAGGTGATGGAGCCCGCGGCTGGAGGTGTCCCCGATGTACATGGCCGGACGCATGCGCACGGCTTGCAGGCCCTCTAGGACCGTGATGTTGCTGGCATCGTAGCTGCCTTTTGTCTTTACTTGTTTTTCTTCTGTCTTCATCTTTTCCCCTTGCTAAATTGAGCCCACTTTGAAATTGATCCTTATGATCGAAGGAAATTCTTTTTGAAGTTCTTTTAAAAGGACTTCCCTGTTTAAATTCAATTTGACCAAGCGCAGTGAAGAATCCGCACAGATGATAACACAACCGTCCTTAAAATCCACCACCTTGCTGCCTTGGTCCTTGGATATCTTCGCCCAAACAGCCTGGATATTATAAAAAGACCCTCCTGTTGATGAGGACATCCGACCCATGACCTCTGAAATAATGTCCTTGATCGGGTCCATTTAAAGCCTCATCGGGAGAGCCAGGTACAAATACTCTTTAAGTCTTAATACACAAGGTTTGTCAGGCCCTAAAAATTCCATGGGTACATATTCATCATTAATGTTCTTAAGCACATCGATAAAGAATTGGGGATTAAACCCCACGATCAACTCCTGTTGCCCATATTCCACCACCACTTCTTCGCGGGATTCCCCCACATCAGGGGTAGTTTTAGAAATCACCAGCTTATCCTTAAAGAGCTCAAATTTGATCGCTTGAAAATCCGGGGTGGAAAGTAAATTCGCCCGGCGGATCGCGGCCAACAGGTCCTGTGTACGGACACGCGCTTTATTATTACCTTCTTTAGGGATCACTTGCTTATAATTAGGGAACTCCCCTTCTATAATACGCGTAGCTATCAGAACCCCATCAATGTTAAATAATACCTGATTGACCCCATGGATAATACTGACTTGTCCCTCTTCTTTAAGATTACGATTGATCTCATTGATCGCTTTGACCGGGATAATGATATGAAAATCTTTATGTGTAGGCTGGACCAATTTTTTCTCAATTTTAGCCAAACGCCTGCCGTCTGTTGCCACCATGCGTACCACATCCCCTGCAACTTCCAATAAAAGACCGTTTAAAACATACCTTGATTCTTCATAAGAAACCGCGAAATTCGTCAAACGGATCATTTCTTTAAGATCAGCTTGTTTGATTAAAACAGCATCCTTATCTTTAAACTCCGGGAATTTTGGAAATTCTTCTTTAGGTAAGCCATTAAGTTTAAAACGGCAATTTAATCCTTCAATATCGATCTGATTGTTCTTACGTGCCACAATAATTACTTCTCCACTAGGTAATTCACGGACAATGTCACTAAACCGCTTGGCAGGGATGGTGATGGCCCCTTGTTCATACACATGCACAGGCAATTCACAAGATATACCGATATCCAGATCAGTTGTATTTAGTTTTAAAGAACTTTCTTTTGTCTCTAAAAGCATGTTGGATAATATAGGTAAGGTAGCTTTAGGGGAAACAATGTTACTAACCGTTGCAATGGCGGCTTGAATTTCCTCTTTACTAGTCTTTATTTTCATATTCACAACCCTTTACTGATAATGCTTTCAGGTTAACCTTCACAAACAGCAGTAATCGTATTAGTACATGTGGATAAGTTGAATTACAAACAAATCTTTAATATTTTCAGTAACTTACAGCTATTAACACCTGTGTATAACCCTGGGATAGAGAGTATTTATTGTCCACAAGTTACTCATTCTAAAAGTATCCCATTAAGATGGTCAATGCTTTTTTTTAATTCCGGATCGGTCATTAAATCTTTTTCTACTTTTTTATAAGCGTGTAAAACAGTGGTGTGGTCTTTACCACCAAATGCCGCCCCGATCTCCGGCAATGAATGGGTGGTTAATTTTCTAGTCAGGTACATGGCCACCTGCCTGGGTAAAACCACATTCTTATTACGTTTTTTAGTCTTCAGATCAGCCACTGTCACGCGATAATAAACAGCCACTTCTTTCTGGACCATATCAACACTGATTGTCTTTATGGTTTCTTTAACCATATCTTTAAGGACCTGCTTGGCCACAGCCAAAGAGATTAGTTTATCCTCCAATAATGAATAGGCGACGACTCTAATAAGAGCACCTTCAAGCTCGCGGATATTGGTTTTAATTTCTTGGGCAATAAATAATACCACATCATCAGGAACTACTACAGATTCTAATTCTAATTTTTTACGCAAAATAGCCACCCTTGTTTCATAATCCGGCGGCTGGATATCGGTGATCAATCCCCAGGCAAAGCGCGAGACCAGGCGTTCTTCCAAGTTAGCGATCTCTTTGGGCGGCCTGTCCGAGCAGATAATGATCTGCTTGTGGTGGTCATGCAATGTATTGAAGGTGTGGAAGAATTCTTCCTGGGTGGACACTTTCCCGGCGATAAAATGGATATCATCGATCAAAAGGATGTCGACATGGCGGTATTTTTGACGGAAAGCCTCAGCAGAATGATGACGTATGGAGTTGATCAATTCATTGGTGAACTGTTCGGAAGACAGGTAACAAATCTTAAGGTCAGGATTTTTTCGCTGGGCCTCATGGCTGATGGCCTGCAACAAATGCGTTTTGCCCAAGCCCACGGGACCGTAAATAAAAAAAGGATTATACGCCTTAGCTGGATTTTCCGCCACGGCCTGTGCGGCCGCAAAGGCAAAACGGTTCCCTGCGCCCACTACAAAATTCTCAAAAAGAAAGCGCGGGTTTAAGTGGATGTTCTTGCCTGTGGGAGCAAAAGATTTTTCAATGCGTTCGAGTTTTTGCTGGGTTTTCTTATTGAGCAGCTCAGAGTTAACGGCGAACTCAATGTCGATCCCCTGCCCTGCTTCGGTGCGCAGGCAGCGCTCGATGATGGTGCGGTAGCGCTCATCGATCCAGTTTTTGAAGTAATCATCAGGAGCCTGGATGGTCAATATGCCAGGAGTAGTTTCACAGATGTTCAGATGGGAGAACCAAGTGTCGTAAGAAGTCTCCCCAATAGAGGTTTTGATGGGGTTTTGAGCCTTTTTCCAGACGTCAATTAGGGTCATTTCAGACGAGATCACAAGTTATTAACAGCTGTGGATTAGTTAAAAAATCAATTCTCGATGCTGTGTTAGGGCTTTATTAAGTTTCGATGGGCCATTATAACAAAGCTTCGTCTGTTTGCAACGGTTTTTTGTGAGGCCTTCCTAAGCCCTTCTGGTTCTAGGTGTTTTTGTCCTCAAAAAATATATTCCCGACCGCTTGTTATATCCCCTATTCCTTGCTTTGCGTTAGGTGAGGGTGGTTTTTGTTGACTTCGTTCAGGCATGTGCTATAATTGCCCCCATGAAAAAGCATTTAAAGACACCAACCAATATTGTTGGTAAAAAAAGACACGGATTCCGTAAGCGCATGGCAACATCAGACGGCCAAAAGGTACTTAGCCGTCGACGAGCCAAAGGCCGCCTTAAGCTGATCCCCTAAAAGTCCGCAGGCTTACTCAGTGGGCAGATTCTCCTTACTAGACATTATGGAAATCTGCACAACATATCTCCTTTTGCTGGAAATATTTGCAAAAGTAATGTTTGGGTCAGGAGAAATGGTCAAAAAACTTCTGGTTTTAGGCATAAAAGCCTATCAGTGTTTAAGCCGTGCGGTACTTATTAGAAATTGTCGGTTCTATCCTTCTTGTTCGCAGTACGCTATTGAAGCCATTGAAAAATTTGGTATCATTGGCGGATTGAAAAAAGCGACGTATCGTATATTGCGTTGTTCTCCAGCGACCGACGGCGGGTATGACCCAGTAAGGTAAATTCCATGGAACGCAACACCATTTTAGCTATTATTTTGTCGCTTTTTGTTTTATTCAGCTATCAAGCGATCTTCGTTGCTCCCAAGCAAGCGGAATTGTCAAAAATACCACAAACAACAACAGCACAATCGCTTAACGCAAACAATAATTCTTCACTAGCGGTCTCGCCCAATATCGATACGCAAACCACAAGCGCTATAATTAAGACAGAAGACTACAAGGTATCCACCAAAGAAGCAGTATTTTCATATACAAATATGGGTGGATCACTCCACAAGATAGATTTTTTAGGGAATAAACCATTCCCCATAGCGGATGTATTAAGCGTAGGTGGCTTTGAAAATGCTCAATATGTTGGCCAAAAAGCAGAGACCAGCATGGTTTCTTTAATATATAGGGACAAGAATTGGCAAATAACAAAAACATTTGAAGTTAAAGATATTAATCTAATAAATGCTAGAATAGAAATTAAAAATTTATCAGAAATTTCCATTCTGAACAATTTTAGTTTTACAGCTTTTGAAATAGATCAATCCAGAATGGAAAATAGTCAAAACAGCAGAGAAAATGCTTTATTTGAATATTCTGTTTATTCTAACAATAAGATTTATCGAAAAGGCAGTGCCTACAAATTTAATGATAAAAACTATAAAAACGAGTCAGCAAGAATCACCTGGGTCGGCTTTAGGGATCATTATCATGCCATGGTTATTAAGCCCGAATTTGAAACAAAATCATATGAAATAAAAGCTGATAGCGATAAACAACTAAACCTTTCGATCAAACCCCAAGATAAAAATTTGGCTCCAGGGGAGAGTATGGCGTATAATTTTGACATATATGTCGGCCCACAAAATCCATGGCTAATGAAAACGTATGGCCAAGGCTTTGAAAAAATAGTTGCCTTTAGCAATTTCCCTATAATTGAATGGATAGGGCAGGCCATTTATCATACGATACCATTTTTTCATCGTATTTTTAGGTCTTGGGGGATTGCCATTATTTTGGTGAGCATCCTGATTTACGGTATAACGTATCCGCTGACATTACAAAGCATGATGTCCATGCGCAAGATGCAGGAAGTGCAGCCAAAAATAAAGGCGTTACAGGAAAGGTTTAAGAATGACCCTCAAAAACTAAACGCTGAAATGGTTGAGATTTACCGTCGGGAAAAGATCAATCCTTTGGGAGGGTGCCTGCCGTTTATCATACAGATGCCGTTTTTCATGGCCCTATATCAGATTTTGTGGCGCGCTCAATATTTCCAAGGCCAAGGATTTTTATGGATCAAAGATTTGACACAACCGGATCAGCTGATGATTTTGCCTTTTTCCTTGCCAATTATAAGCAATGAGCTTAATATATTACCTATCTTGACAGGGTGCATTATGTTTGTGCAGCAAAAAATATCTAGCAAAAATATGATAGTAACGGATGAACAGCAAGCCATGCAACAGAAAATGATGATGTATATTCTGCCTGTAATGATGACCTGCATGTTTTATACTTTTGCCAGTTCTTGGGCCATATATTTCTTAGTTTTCTACATTCTTTCAACGGCAGCGCAGTGGAGAATTGCTCAAATGGCAGGTAAAAAGTGAACATGGTGATCAAAGCAGAGGCTAGTGAATTTGAAGGAAATACGCTGGACGAGGCGATCAATAAGGCTGTTTTAAAGTTCGGTGTTCCTAAAAATAAGCTAAACATTAAAATTGTTTGTGAAGAAAAACGTGGACTTTTTGGTATGCAGGGGGCAAAGACAGCCAAGATCAAGGTAACGATCAAATAGTCTTGTTTCACGTGAAACGGGTAGAATAAATGCCAAAAACTATCGCTGTCTGTAATCAAAAGGGCGGGACCGGAAAAACAACCACAACCATCAATCTGGCAGCAGCGTTAGCAGTTTTAGGGAAAAAGATCTTAATTGTTGATATGGATCCCCAAGGTAATGCCAGCAGCGGGGTGGGGATCAATAAGAATGAAATTAAAGAATCTTTATACGATGTCCTCATCCATCGCATTTCTATCAACCAAGGCCTCATCAAAACAAGTTTTAATAATCTACACATCGTTCCCTGCAATATAAATTTGACCGGAGCGGAAATAGAGCTCGTCGGTGTGCTTTCCAGAGAAACCAGGCTTAAAAAAGCTATAGAATCAATAAAGTCTCAGTACGATTTTATATTTATTGATTCCCCGCCATCACTAGGTCTTTTAACGCTTAATGCCTTGGTTGCCGCAGATTCTATCCTGGTGCCTATTCAATGTGAGTTTTACGCTCTTGAAGGTGTTTCTCAATTGCTAAATACCATAACCCTGGTTAAGGATGGTTTAAATCCTGATCTGCACATCGAAGGCGTTTTAATGACAATGGCAGACTTCAGAACCAACTTAACAAACGAAGTAATCAATGAGATTAAGAATTATTTTAAGGAAAAAGTGTATAAATCAATTATCCCCAGGAACATACGTCTGAGCGAAGCGCCCAGCTTTGGTAAGCCTATTAATTTTTATGACAGTGTTTCCGTAGGGTCTATAAAATATAAGGAATTGGCGGACGAGTTTTTGACGGCTAATGGCAGTTCGAAATCATATGCAATTTAGGAGAAGACAGAATGGAAAATAAAGTTTTAGGAAAAGGATTATCTGCATTGATATCAAAGAATCCTTCCAAAGGAACTAACAACGAAGAAATTTCCATTCTGGGAAACAATCCATCTGGAAACGTTGCATATGTTAAAACAATTTCCATTCTGGAAAATAGATTTCAGCCTAGGCAGAACTATGATGAGAACAAGTTGGATGAGCTAAAGGCGTCTATTAAAGAAAAAGGCGTTCTTCAGCCTATTTTGGTACGAAAACACGAAGATGGCTATGAAGTGGTGGCAGGAGAAAGACGTTTAAGAGCAGCAAAAGCTATTGGGTTGGAACAGGTTCCGGTAATTATCAAGAATGTTACCGATAGAGAAGCGTTGGTTTTGGCTCTAGTGGAGAACATACAGCGTGAAGAATTAAATGCTATCGAAGAGGCGCTTGGATTCAAACGATTAATGGAAGAGTTCCAGTTCACCCAAGAAGCCGTTGCAGAAGCTGTTGGCAAGGATAGATCAACAGTTACTAATTTATTGCGTCTTTTGCGTCTTCCTGAAGAAATTCAGAAACAAGTCGCTGATGCCAGGCTTTCCATGGGACATGCCCGCGCCCTATTAAGTCTTGAAGGCGCTGCTATACAGAAAAAAATGGCCCAGGCCATCATTGATAAAGGCCTTTCCGTTCGTCAGGTGGAAGAGCTGGTCAAAAAAGCCCATCAGGGCCAGAGTGTGGGCAATGCGCCGGCCAGAAAATCTAAAGACCGTGACATTGAAATATTGGAAGAAGAATTGCGCAAGATCTTGGGGACCAAGGTTTTTATTGAGGACAAAAAAGGTAAGGGCAAGCTGGTGGTTGAATATTATTCCCTTGATGAGCTGGACCGTATTTTAGGGGTCTTACGTAAATGAGTACCGTCGTATTGACCGACACTCGCAGTTGCTCGCAATCGGTACTGGTGTTGATAAAGCCCGATGGGATGCAAAAGGCCATTGCCGGCGAGGTGATCGGGATATTCTTGGCCAGCGACCTGAGATTGACCGGGATGAAATTGGTACAAGTTTCTTTGGGCCTGGCGCAGAAACATTATGGGCATTTGAAGGGCAAACCTTTTTTTAAAGAAATTGTCAGCTATTTGATGGGCGATCTACACGGAAAAAATCCGGTCGTGGCAATGGTGTACACGGGAGACGATGCGGTGGCCAAGTGCCGCAGGATCGCCGGTGCCACCAATCCTGAAGAAGCTGATCCAAGGTCCGTACGGGGTAAATTCGGGCGAGTGACCACCAAGGGTGTTTTTGAAAACCTGGTGCACGTGTCTTCGGACGCCAAGGAAGCTCGTCGGGAAATTGCATTGTGGTTCAAAAACAGAGAGGTACTATGATAACAGGCATGACAGGGTTTGGAGCTTGTGAAATTACTTTTGGAAAAGTTAAAGGTGTTGTTGAAATCAAAACAGTTAACCACCGTTATCTGGACGTGGCTTTTTATCTTCCTGTCGGGTTTTCGTCGCTGGAAGACAAGATACAGAAGATCATGGCCAGCAAGATCAAACGCGGCAGGATCACAGTATCCGTCAAGATCACGGACAGGCCCCAAACAAATATCATATTGAATCAGGAGGCTGTCAAACGGTATCTGGATTTTGCCAAAGCATTGGGTCAAAAACACCGCATAAAGAATGATGTTACCGTCGCCGATATCATGAGGATGCCGGGTGTCGTCTCAACACAGGAGGTATTTGTGCAGGCAGGCGAGCTCTGGCCTGTTTTAGAAAAAGCCCTGCAGAAGGCGGCAGCAGGGGTCGTGGTCATGCGTAAGCGAGAAGGAAAAGCGTTGAGTGCCGACATCAATGGTCAGCTCAAGCTCATGCTTATGCAGATCAATCTTATTAAAGGCCGCACCAGCGCTCTTTTAAAGGAGAGTAAAGGTAAAATGACATCGGATGAATTCTCTTCCTATCAAAAGAGCAATGATATTCATGAAGAGATAGCCCGCCTGACACACTATATTGATGAGGCTAGAATGCTTTTAAAGCAAGCCGAAGGGAACGGCAAGAAACTTGATTTTATTGCCCAGGAAATGCAAAGGGAGACAAATACCATTGGCTCCAAGGTTCAGGACAAGATCGTCGCCGCTGCAGTGATAGCCCTTAAAAGCAAGGTTGAAAAGATCCGCGAACAGTCTAACAATGTTGAATAAAGCCTCCTTAACCTCCAAAGCAAAGATCGTCATTATTTCCGGTCCTTCAGGCTGCGGAAAGACAACCCTGCATAAAGCCTTGCTGGCAAGTCCTGTATTAAAAGGCAAATTAGTCAAGTCCATCTCTGCGACCACCAGGGGCAAACGGCCAGGGGAGCGTGAGGGACGAGACTACTTGTTTTTAAGCACAGAGACCTTTGAGAAGAGGATCAAAAAAGGGTATTTTCTAGAGTGGGAGAGGGTCTTTGACAATTATTATGGAACGCCTAAAAAACAGGCGTTGAACCTGCTTAAAAAAGGCACCAACGTCCTTTTATGCATTGATGTCAAGGGGGCAAAGACCGTCAGGCAGGAATTCCCGCAGTCGTTGAAAATATTTATCAAAGCCCCTTCCATGAAGATACTTGAAAACCGTCTGAAGGCGAGGGGTTCAGAGAGCAAGGAGAGCTTGGGATTGCGCTTAAAAGTAGCCCGCAGGGAATTAAAAGAAGCTAAATACTATGATCAGGTGATCATCAATGCGGATTTAAGTAAGGCATTGGGGGCTTTGCAGCAAGTGGTATGTAAGGACCTGGGGATCGAAGTCGGTTGACAATACCCGTCGAATGTGTTATAAAAATGGTTTTCCCCCAAGATGGGGGGAGGCGTCGCTGTCTTTGTTTTTATGCAATAGAATAACCAGGAGGTAACATGCGTATGGCCTATCAGCCGCTCGAAGAGTTATTACCGAAGGCAAGTATGAGTGTTTATCGTTTGGTACGCCTGGCTTCCATGCGTGCCACCGAGTTGGCTACCACGGGTGTTAAATTAGTTGTGGCGCCCGCTGACCAGAAACTAGCGACGACAGCATTAGATGAGATCC
>Ga0206883_1044_pt2 | contig 22845 bp, 23 predicted proteins | sample Alteio_BWOrgCont_2_FD_152910 | JGI IMG/M metagenome (GOLD analysis project Ga0206883, IMG submission 152910) | Enriched cells from forest soil in Barre Woods Harvard Forest LTER site, Petersham, Massachusetts, United States -... | ecosystem: Environmental > Terrestrial > Soil > Temperate forest > O... | reverse complement strand
GTGACGTGGTCCACGTAAACCCTCCAGATCGAATGCGTCGGGTGCGGATTTAATTGCGCCACCGCGGCGGCGCCGCGGAGCGCTTCTCCCGAGCTCTCGAAACGGGAGCGGATGGTCGAGACCACCAGATCGACATAGCGCTCGAAGCGAACTTGCTCCGAACTCCGGATTTCGCCGCGCACCAGATGCCACCCGGCGACCGAAAAAAAAGAATCCGACGGCCAGGATCGCCGCCGGCAGGAAACGGCTGCTCTTTTGCCAAAGGGGAGGAGGATCGGAAGCGCCGGAAAGCATGACCGGAGCGAGAATCCCGCAAAGCGATGCAAACTTCAACGCGTAACACGTAGGGTATAAACCTCATAGCTGCCGCCGCAGCCATTCGGATGCCGTGTGCCCTGCCGGCTGCGACAACCGGGCGCGCACTTCGGCGGCCTGCGCGGCGGTGCGGGCGCGGCGGACGGAGTCATGGACGCAGGCGTGGAGTTCGGCCGCGAGGACCGCGGGTTTCGCGGCGCCCTGGATAAACTCGGGATACATCGGCTCGTCGAGCAACAGGTTGGCGATTCCGAGATGCGGCACCCGCACCAGCCGGCGCGCCATGAAATAAGTGAGGGGATTTGTCCGGTAGACGATCGCTCCGGGAATGCCCGCCAGCGCGCAATGCATCGACATCGTCCCGCTGCTGGTCAGAACGGCCGCGGCTTTAAATCCACCGCCGCCGACCGGGGCCAGCGCCACGCCCTCGGCGCGTCCGCCCAGGACCCTCCGCAATTCGCCCGCGACTTCTTCGCTGGGATAAAGCGCCAGCGCGCTCCGCTCGGCGAACACGCGGCAGCCGGCGACCTGGACGGGAAATATCCGGGCGACCGCCTGCCGGCGGCTGCCGGGCAGCAGCAGCACCGGCCCGGCCGGATCGTAGCTCACCGGCGGGACATAGTCCGCCGCCACAAAGGGATGCCCGACGAACTCCACCGGCAGCGCGGTGTCGGCATAGCATTTCACCTCGAAGGGAAAGATGACGGCCATCGCGTCGAGGTCGCGCGCCATCGCGAAGCGCCTCCCGGCCTTCCAGGCCCAGATCTGCGGGCTGATGTAATACAGGGCCTTGATCCGGCCTCCCCCTTTCACGCTCAGCCCGCGCTCGCGCATCGCCGCGGCGAGCCGGAGGTTGAGGCCAGGGTAGTCCACGAAGCAAACGGCGGAGGGAGCGTGCTCGCCGATCCACCGCAGCGTCTCGTCGTGCAAGGCGCGGAAAAAAGAAAAGTGCTTCAGGACTTCGACAAAGCCGACCACCGACGTGGCCGTGAGGTCGTGCAGCAACTGCGCCCCGGCCGCCGCCAGCGCCGGCCCGCCCAGCGCGGCGACTTTCAGGCCCGGCTCGCGCGCGAGCAGATCGCGCACCACCCGCGCCGCATGCTCGTCGCCCGAATGCTCCCCCGCGACAATCAGCAAATCGACCCGGCCGCCCTCGGGCGGCGGCAGGCGGAAGGAAACTGAATGGTCATTGCTCACTGTTCATTGTCCATTGTTCATCATCCGGCGGCCAAATGGTCAGTGAGAAATGAACCGTGAAAAATGAGCAATCGTTACCGACCATTGGCTATTTGTTCCGTGATCGTGATCGCCAGCTCCAGCGCCGATTTGCCGAGCGCGGCGCCGACCTTGGGCTGCTTCGCTTTCGCCACGCTTTCGACGAAATGCGCCAGCTCCAGCGCGAGCGGCTCGCCTTTTTCGATCGGGATCTCCCGCACCGGCACCGAACTGTAATCGCCCGGCTTCACCAGCCCGATCTTCATCTTGAGCCCGAACGCCACGATGTCGCTCTTCCTCACGAGGTGCCCGGTCTGGTTCATGAAATCGAGCGAGAGATAGCCGTCGTCCTGGAAGATGCGGATTTCCCGGGCCTTCTTCAGGCTCATCCGGCTCGCGTTCAGGTTGGCCACGCAGCCGTTCTCGAACTGGATCCGCGCATTGGCGATGTCCTCCGTCCGCGACAGGACCTTCACCCCGACGCTGTCGATCCGCTTGATGGGCGACTTCACCAGCGCCAGGACGATGCCAATGTCGTGGATCATCAGATCGAGGACGACCCCGACCTCGGTGCCGCGCACCTGGTAGGGCGCGAGCCGCTCCGTCGTGATGAACTGCGGATGGCTCACCTGTTTCTCCAAAAACGCCATGACCGGGTTGAAATGCTCCACGTGCCCCACCTGCACCAGGCAGTTGCCGGCCTTGGCCGCCGCGAGCACCTGCTCGGCCTCGGCCAGGGAGGCGCACAGCGGTTTTTCGATCAGCACATGGCAGCCCCGGGCCAGCAGCGGCAGCGCGACCGACGCGTGCCGGTCCGTGGGCACGACGACCGAGACGGCATCGCAGGCGCCCGCGAGTTCCTCCAGGGAATCAAAGCGCCGGCAGTGGTGCCGGGCGGCAACCTCCGCCGCGCGGCCCGGATCGCTGTCCAGGACGCCGACGAGCTCGGCCGAGGGCAGCTCCGCATAGATGCGGGCATGGTGCTGTCCGAGCGAGCCGACGCCGACCACCCCGCAGCGGATTTTTACGGAAGCCATGGGTCCATTTTCAGCCCAGGACCCCGCTGTGCAACAGCAATGCCCGCTGGGTCCGGGCGGCATGGGCGGCATTGTGGGTGACCAGCACCAGGGCGGTTCCCGTATCGGCGCAAAGGCCGAGCAGCAGCTCGATCACGGCCTCGCCCGTGCTCTCGTCGAGGTTGCCCGTCGGCTCGTCGGCCAGCAGCAGCGGCGGCGCATTCATGAGCGCCCGCGCCACGGCCACGCGCTGGCGCTCGCCGCCGGACAACTGCGACGGAAGATGGTGCCGGCGCTCCGCCAGGCCCACCCGGGCCAGCAGATCGTCGGCCCGCCGGCGGGCCGCGGAATCCGGGCGCCCCAGGATGCGGGACGCCATGAGGACGTTCCCGCGGGCGTCGAGTTCGGGAATGAGGTAGTAGGATTGAAACACCATGCCCAGGAATGACGCGCGGCGGACGGTGCCGGTGTCAGCCACCCCCTCCCAGGTGAGCGTGCCGGCCTCCGGCGCATCGAGACCCGCGATCAGGTTGAGGAGGGTCGATTTGCCCGAGCCCGACTCCCCGCGGATGCTCACGCTCTCCCCCGCGGCGACATCCAGATCCACCCCGCACAGCACATCGATGCGCCGGTCGCCGCTGAGGTAGCTTTTGCGCAGTCCGCGGGCGGACAAAACCAAGTCACTCATTGCGCAGGGCCTCCACCGGTTTGAGCCGCGCCGCCCGCCAGGCCGGCAGCAGGCCGGCCAGCGTCGAAATGAAAATCGTAAACACAATGATCAGCACAATATCCCCGGACGCCGTATGGGACGGAAGCTTGTTGAACTGGTAAAACTCCTCAAGCGTCGCCTGGCGGCCCAGCGCGTGGGCGAGTCCCAGGACCACGTCGTTGCGGATGGCGAGCAGGCCGAATCCGGCGGCCAGCCCGAACAGCGTGCCGAATACGCCGATCAGCAGCCCCTGCGCGCAAAAACAGAGCGCCACGTGGACCGGCCGGCCGCCCAGCGCGCCGAGCAGGCCGATCTCGCGGGTTTTGCGGACGACGGAAATGAGCAGCGAACTCATGACCGAGAACGCCGCCACGATGACGATGACCAGGAGCAGGAAAAACATCATCCCCTTCTCCAGGTTGACCACCCACAGGAAGTCCGCCCATGTCTCCATCCACGTATAGGCATGCACACCCGTCGGCAACGCGGCGTTGATCCGGCCGGCGATCGCCTCCTCGTTCTCCCCGGACTTCACCCGCACGTTGATGCCGTGGATATCCGAGCCCAGGCCGTAGAGGTCCTGGACGAGGTGCAGCGTGCAATAGACCGTGCTGCTATCGAGCTGTTTGTTGCCGAAGTAAAAAATACCGACCACGCGGACCTCGCGGGGCAAAAAGACCTCGTTGTCCTTCAATTTGTCGAGGATCAGCGGCGAAATGACCTCAACCGTGTCGCCGACATTCGCCCCGATCGTGCGGGCCAGCGGCGCTCCGAGGATGACCGAGTCGTCGTCGAGGTCGTTGATCGAGCCGCCGAAAATGTAATGCGCGAGCTGCGGGACGACGCCGCCGACGGTCTTCAGATCGATCCCCTGCAGCATGGGAAAGGCGGGATGGTTCTGGAACTGCACCATCACGTAACCGGACGCATACGGTGTGGCGGCGGCCACGCCCGGCACCGTCAGGATGCGCTTGAGCACCGACTGATCGTTTGGCATGTAACCGTCGGCCTTGATTTGAATCTCCCCCTGGGTCGCCACCATCATGTGCTCGATCTCCGCCCGGAACCCGCCCATGACGCTGGTGACGACGACCAGCACCGCCACCCCCAGCGTCACCCCGAGCACCGAAATCGCCGTGAAGAACGGGAATCGCCGCCCCGTCGGGAAAAGCTGCTTAAGGGCGAGATACAAATACCATGGCATGGAAAGAATGTGCTGAGGTGGAGCGTGTTGCCCTCAACGCGCTTAAGCTCCCGCAGGACGCAACTGCGGGAAGAGGATCACGTCCCGGATGCTTTCGGCGCCGGTGAGGAGGATGCACAGGCGGTCGATGCCGACGCCCATTCCGCCGGCGGGGGGCATGCCGTGCTCGAGCGCGAAAAGGAAGTCCTGGTCGATGCTCTGCTGCTCCTCACCCGCCTGCTGGCCGAACATCTCGCGCTGGGCGTCGGGGTCATTTTGCTCGGAATAGGCCGGCGCGATTTCCATGCCCCCGATGCACAGCTCGAAGACGTCGAGCGTCGTGGGATCGGCCTGGTTGATCTTGGCCAGCGGGCACAACTCCTTCGGGAGGTTGAGCACGAAGGTGGGCTGAATGAGGTTGGGCTCGATGCGCTTCGAGAATATCTCGTTCGTCACCTCGAAATCCTTCCATTGCGGCTCGATCTTGAGCCCGAGTTTCTCCGCGGCGGCGGCGTGCTCGGCCGGGCTCCGGCTGAACCAATCCGCGTCGCCCGTCTCGGCGCGAATCAGGTCCTTGTAGGCGACCTCGCGCCATTCCCCGCCGAAATCGATCTCCTGCCCGCTGGCGGCATGCTTGATCTTCATCGCGCCGATCACGTCCCGGCAGATGGCCTGGAGCATCTCCTTCACCAACGCCATCATGCCGCGGTGATCGCTGTAGGCCTGATAGACCTCCAGCATCGTGAATTCCGGATTGTGGCGGCGCGAAATGCCCTCGTTGCGGAAGTTGCGGCCGATCTCGAACACGCGATCCCAGCCCGCGACCAGCAGGCGCTTGAGGTAGAGCTCGAGCGAAATGCGCAGGAAGAAATCGACGCCCAGGGCGTCGTGATGGGTGACGAACGGCCGCGCCGCCGCGCCGCCGGCGATATTCTGCAGGACGGGTGTCTCGACCTCGATGAACTGGCGCTCCTCGAGGAAGCGGCGCAGGCGCGCCACGATTTTCGAACGCAGCAGCAGGCGTTGCCGCGACTCGGGGTTGACGATCAGGTCGAGATAGCGCTGGCGGTAGATCTGCTCGGGGTCCGTGAGGCCGTGCCATTTTTCCGGCAGGGGCCGGAGGGATTTCGCCACGAGGACGATGCGCTCGGCCCGCACGGTGATTTCCCCCGCCTTGGTCTTGAAGAGCGTGCCTTCCGCGCCGACGATGTCGCCGATGTCCAGCTTCTTGAACGCGGCGTAAGCCTCGTCGCCCAGCACGTCCTTTTTCACGTAGAGCTGGATCACCCCCTGCTGGTCGAGAATCTTGGCGAACTGGCTTTTGCCCATGTCGCGGATGATGACCAGCCGGCCCGCGACCGCCACGCGCACCCCATTGTCCTGGCCGTCGACATAGGCCTTGAGCGCCTCGGCCGAGAAGTGCGTCTGGGAGAAATTAGCCCGGAACGGATCGACTCCCCCCGCCCGCAGCTCGGCCAGCTTCTGCCGCCGCACCGCATGCTGGTCGTGGCTGATGTCATTCGGAATATCGCTCATGGAACCGGCGATCCTGGGCTCAGCACGCCATACCCGCAACCAAAAGATCACACCAGGTGGGGCGGCGCGCCCCCGCGACGCCTTGGTAGCCAACGCCCACTCCCCGTCCCTGCGCGCCCACGGTCGCTCCGACGATTCCAAACGTGATTTTCGAGTCGTGCCTTATTATGGCAACGCGCGTACCAGGCATTTTCCGTCCTCGACTCGAAAAAAATCAACCTGACCCCTTCAGGACCTCCCTCGGTCTCCATGAAGCGCACCGCAGCAGCCAGATCGGCGCGCGCCTGATCGCTCACGCTGACTTTGTAGTCCATGACCAAAGCTCCCGCCGCACGTCCTCCAGCGGGATGCGTCCCTTCTCCTTGAGTGAGCGCAGTCCCTCGTCGATTGCCGCGAGCATCTCCGGCGTCTCCTCGGTCGACTCGTCCAGCCAATTCCGCAATTGCTCCCGGTCAGCCGGTTCGAGCCGCAGGATCGCTGCTTGGACTTCCTCAAGCTTGGTCATGAAGACAACGTTGCTCAATTCATACGGCTTTCGCAACCGCTTATTCCCCGGGATATCAGGGCACTCCAATCGAAGTTCTCGTGGCATGCTTCCATAATAACAAGTTTGACCCACTCAAATCAGCGCGTTTCGCACGATGGAACGCGCCATGGACGTCGCGTCTGCCTTCGAGCTCATTCGTGTTGAGCATTGGGCATTTATGGCTTTGCTCATTTCCGATGTATCCGACCCACAAGCCCTCCTGGCTTCGCGCCAAGCTGCCCAGCGGCCCCGGCTATACGGCGGTCCGCAAGCTCGTGGACGAGCACAAGCTCCACACGGTCTGCCAGAGCGCGCAATGCCCCAACCTGGGCGAGTGCTGGTCCCGCGGGACCGCCACCTTGATGATTCTCGGCAATATCTGCACGCGTTCCTGCAATTTCTGCGCGATTCAGACCGGCCGCCCCACGGAGCTCGACCTCGGCGAGCCCGCGCGCGTGGCGGAGGCCGTCGCGCAGATGAACCTGCGCCATTGTGTCATCACCAGCGTCGCCCGCGACGAACTCGCCGACGGCGGCGCGGCGGTCTGGGCCGCCACCATCCGCGCGGTGCGCCACCGCAACCCGAATACCGCGATCGAGGTGCTGGTTCCCGACTTCAAGGGCCGCTTCACCGATGTGGACACCGTCCTCGACGCCAAGCCCGACATTTTCAACCACAACGTCGAAACCGTCGAGCGGCTGCAAAAGCCGGTGCGCGTGCAGGCCCGCTATGACCGTTCGCGCAGCGTCCTGCGGCACGCCAAGGGCCGCGGTTTTACCACCAAGACCGGCATCATGCTCGGCCTCGGCGAACGCCGGGAGGAGATCGAACAGACCCTCCGCGACCTCGCGGCCGACCAGGTCGACATCCTGACGATGGGCCAGTACCTCCAGCCCACCCCAAAGCACCTGCCGGTCGAGCGCTGGGTGACGCCGGACGAGTTCAAGGACTGGAAGCAGTTCGGCCTGGGCATCGGCTTCGGCGTCGTCGAGAGCGGCGCGCTGGTCCGCTCCAGCTACCACGCGGACGAGCAGTCCCAGAAATACACCGGCATCGACCATCTGAACACCGAGAACGCCCTGGCCAATGCCTAAATCCACGACCGCGCCGAAGCCCCCCAACGTCCGGCATAGCATCGTCCAGAACTGGCTGCCGCGCTACACGGGACTCCCGCTCTCGAAGTTCGGCAAGTACATCCTCCTGACCAATTTCCAGGAATACGTAAACCTGTTCGCCAAGTGGCACAAGGTGCCGGTCGTGGGCACGGACAAGCCGATGCCGAACGCCACGGCCGGGAATATCACGATCATCAATTTCGGCATGGGCAGCGCGACGGCCGCCACCGTCATGGATCTCCTCAGCGCCCTGCCTCCGAAAGCGGTCCTGTTTTTGGGCAAATGCGGGGGAATCAAGCACCGCGCGGTGCTTGGGGATTTCATCCTGCCGATCGCCGCGATCCGGGGCGAGGGCGCGAGCAACGACTATTTCCCTCCCGAAGTGCCGGCGCTGCCGGCCTTCGCGCTCCAGAAGGCAATCTCCACCACGATCCGCGACCACTCGCGCGATTACTGGACCGGCACGGTTTACACCACCAATCGCCGGGTCTGGGAGCACGACGAGGCCTTCAAGGCCTACCTGAAAAAAATCCGGGTGATCGCCGTCGACATGGAGACGGCCACCATCTTCATGACGGGTTTCTTCAACGAAACGCCCACCGGCGCCCTCCTCCTGGTCTCCGACCAGCCGATGGTCCCGGAAGGGATCAAAACGGCCGAGAGCGACAAAAAAGTGAGCAAGACCTACGTCGCCGAGCATCTGAAAATCGGCATCGACGCCCTCAAGCAGCTCATCAACCAGGGGTTGACGGTGAAGCACTTGAGATTCTGAGCTTCTGGAAAGGTGGAGCGAGTTGCCCCCAACCCGCTGGTTCGACCAATGAAGAAGCGGGTTGGGGGCAACTCGCTCCACCTCGGAATATTGCAGGCGGGGACGCCTGCGCTACTTCAGATCGCCTGCGGCGGTGACTTCCTTCCCGGTGGCTGCGGGCGTGAACGTCGCGTCGACATGCCAAAGGCCGGGTTCCTGCCGGGCAAAATCAAAGGTCCATTCGCCCGGCTTTTTCCTCGGCGTCGCGCGTGCCTGATAGGGAGTTCCGGCAGGATCGATGATCGAGAGCTGGACCTGCGGATGGCCGCGCGGCAACAGATCGGCGGGGCCGATGGGCTTGCCGCTGATCGTGGTCAGCGTGAAGACGACGCGGCGGGACGCTGCGTCTACCTTGGATGCATCCGTCACCGCCAGCGTCACTGCCGGCCGGGCCGCGTCCGCCACCAGCGGCCGGGAATTCAGCGGATCGCAGAACTGGAGGACGGTGGCCTTGTCGGCCAGGAAATCCATGGGTGTCAGCGTCGAGCCGGCCGGCAGGAGATAAAAGCCCGCGAGCACAATCCCCGCGCCGAAGGTGATGAGGGCGGACTGCCGCCAGGGGGCCGCGATGCTCATGACTTGTGCATCTTCGCCACGAAATCCGCCGGTTCCCAGACGCTGCCGTCCGCGCGATCGATGATCCTGCCCCGCTCATCGACGAGCAGGGTGGCGAGGGTGTGCTTGAGGAGCCCGCCCTGGAACTCGGCGATCACCCCGAATTGGACGAGCAGGTCGCGGATCGCGGGCTCGGGACCGGTCAGAAACGAGAAATTACCCGTGTCGATGCCGCGGATGTCCGCGTACTCCTTGAGCACCCCGGGGGTGTCGTAGGCAGGATCGAGGGTGATGGAGACCAGCTCGAGGTTCTTGATCCCCGCCGCGCGCGCGAGTTGCTGCACCGCCATCATCTTTGCCGTCGACGCCGGGCACATATTGGCGATCGGGCAGCGCGTGTAGATGAAATTGAGCATGATCTGCTTGCCGCGAAACCGCCCGCTCTGCACCACCCGGCCCGCCTGGTCGAAAAGGGTAAAATCGGGAATGTTCTCCCCCACTTCGCGGTAAGCGCCGTCGCCCCGGTCGTGGGTGTCCTGGCGCAGCGCCAGGGCGCCATTGGCGATCTCGACCCGGGAAGCTGAGTCGTCGGGCCAGATGTTTTCCAAACGGCCGGCGCCGGACGGGTCGATGACCAGGTCGGCGCGGATGTGCTCGCCGGGCCGGGCGACCGCCGCGTCGCCGGCCGAGACCGGAAAATCCATGGTCATCCCCGGCATCAGCCCCTCGACCGCGTTGTGCCGGACGGTGAGCAGCTTGTGCGGCCGGTCCACCGCCACGACTTCGCCGGTCAGCGGATAGCGCTTTTCGGACGGGACCTCCGGCTGGCGGGAGCAGCCAACAAATAAAAGAATGAAACAAAGTAGACGCGCCGTGCCCGCCGCGTTCCTCTTACGATACGCGGCGGGCACGGCGCGTCTACTTTGGGTTCCCATGCAGACACCCATTCCCCGCGAGGAAAGAATTGTCAAAGAGTTTGCGGAAGACAGCAGGCTGGCTTCTTATAACCACTCTTTTCGTTCATGGAGTCGTCGTCCCAATCCCCCCGCGCCACCGCATACCATCCGAAGCTGGCAGCCTTCGCCGCCTTCGGCAGCGCCTGGGTGTTCGTGCTTGTGATCCTCGGCGCTTTTACGACCAGCATCAACGCCGGGATGGCTTTCCCCGACTGGCCGCTTTCCAACGGCTCGCTCAATCCGAAGGGATGGCTGAGCAACGAGGCGATGTTTTCCGAGCACGCGCACCGGCTGAGCGCCGGGGTGATGACCCTCGTCACCATTGCGATCGCGGTGTGGGTATCGGTCGTCGACCGCCGCCGCTGGATCCGGCGGCTGACCGGGTTCGCCGTCGCCCTGGTCCTGGTCCAGGCGCTCGTCGGCGGGCTGCGGGTGCTGTACGACACCCAGCTGGCCGCAATGCTCCACGCCTGCCTCGCCCAGGCGCTGGTTTGCACCCTCATTGCCATCGCGGTCGGGTGCTCGCGCGCCTGGATCGAGCATCCGGTTCCCGCCGCGCCGGGACTCCGGCGCGCCGGAGTCGTCTGCTGCGGGCTGCTCTTCATCCAGCTCGGCATCGCGGCCGTGATGCGGCACAGCTTCGCCGGCCTGGCGATCCCGACGTTTCCCTGGTCGACGCCGGACGGCGGCCTGCTTCCGGCGGCGTGGAGCTTCAAGGTGGCGATTCATTTCGCGCACCGCGTCATGGCCGCCATCCTGGCCATCGCACTGGTGTGGTTTGCGATTAAAATCTGGCGCGATCGCGGCGCCCCGTCCGGCATGCGTTTGGGCGCGCTCGCCCTGGTCGGGCTGCTCGCGATGCAGATCTTTCTCGGAGCCCAGATCATCTGGACCTACCGGGATCCGGTGGTGACCACGGGCCACGTCCTGGTCGGCGCGCTCACCCTCGCCACCGCATTCTGGCTCACCTGGCTGGCGCACCGCGACGCCATCGAATCATGAGCGATCCCGTGGAAAAGCCGGCGCGGTTTTCCGATTTTCTCGAGCTGACCAAGCCGAGGCTGAGCCTGATGTCCGTCCTGACGGCGATCATCGGCTACCTGGCCGCGCGCCCGGCGCACACCTTTCCCCGGCTCATCTGGGTGGCGCTGGGCACCTCGCTCGCCGCGGGGGGCGTGGCCACGCTCAACCAATGGCTGGAGCGGGACACCGACGCGCGCATGACGCGCACCGCGCAGCGGCCCATTCCCTCCGGCAAGATACCCACCGGCTCCGCCTTCGTGCTCGGCGCGCTGATGTGCACGTTCGCGCTGATGCTCGGCTTCGGGGCAATCAACCACCTCACCGCGCTGTTCATGCTGCTCACGATCATCGCCTACCTCGCGTGCTACACTCCGGCCAAGCGCTGGACGCGCTGGAGCACCGAGATCGGCGCGGTGGCGGGCGCCTTCCCTCCGCTCATCGGCTGGGCCGCGGGCGAGGGCCGCATCTCCGCCCTCGGCTGGATTCTTTTCGGCATCCTTTTTTTCTGGCAAATCCCGCACTTCATGGCGGTTTCGTGGACCCACCGGCGGGACTATTCGGCCGTCAACTTCCCGATGCCGTCGGTGCGCGACGAGACGGGCCGCTGGGCCGCCGGATGGTCGCTCATCAACACGCTCCTGCTCATCGCCGTCAGCCTGCTGCCCGTCTATCTCAAGCTCGATTCGGTCTGGTATGCGGCGGCGGCCGCCGGCTGCGGCTGCTGGTTCCTGTGGCGCGCCATCGGCTTCCTCAACCCGAACAACCGCGACTCCGCCGCCCGCTATCTTTTCCTGGTCTCGATCGCCTACCTCCCCCTCGTCCTCGGAGCCCTCGTCCTCGATCGGATCATTTTCTTTTAGGAGGTGGGGCGGCGCGCCCCCGCGACGCCTGTTCGCCTCTGACTGCGAGAAGATGCCTGCTGAGCCAAACAGGCGTCGCGGGGGCGCGCCGCCCCACCTTCGATCTTCAATGGTATGAGGCGAGCATCGCGTAGACGATCACTCCGGTGACGGAGACGTAGAGCCAGATGGGGAAAGTGATGCGCGCCAGGCGGCGGTGGGCGGGGAAGCGGGCGGTGAGCGAAAGGAAAAAGGTGATCAGGATCAGGGGAAGGGCGACGACGGAAAGGAAGATGTGGGACGCGAGCAGCGAAAGGTAAAAAGTGCGGACCGGCCCGGTGCCGTGGAAGCGCATGTCGCCATGCAGGGCATGGTTGGTGATGTAGGTGACGAGAAAGGCGCTGGAAAAGACGAAGGCGGCGAACATGCTGTTGCGGTGGGCGACGAGGGCTCCGCGGCGAACGCAGCGGTAGCCGATGAGCAAAGCGACGGTGCAGAGGCCGTTGAGCAGGGCATTGACCGCCGGAAGGAAGGTCAGCCGGGTTCCCGCGACATCCGCGGGAGCGTGGCCATAAACCAGCCAGGCGAGAAACAGGCTGGCGGCCGCGCTGATCGCGACGATGACGGCAATCACCGCGGGGGGAGTCCTCAACTCGTTCGTGACTTTCGGATTTGGCATCATGGGACCCGCGGGTTCAGCGCCGGGCGGCGGGGCTGTTTGGGTGAATATCGGTTTTCGACCAGCGAAAGAAACTCCAGCCCAAAAAACCGACCATCACCAGCGAACTGACTCCGCTCAGCAGGATGCCGCCCAGGACCTGGTCGTCAATCGCGCTCAGGCCCGCCACGACCCGCGGGGCGTATTCATAGGTCGGGTAAATGGGATGATCGGCCATCAGAAGATAGGTGAAGAGGGCGGTCAGGGCGACCTCGATGCAGAAGAGGTAAATCATCCGGCCGGCAAACCGCAGGGGTGGAAACACCCGCGAGGGGCTCAGCAACGGCCACCAGAAGAGCAGCGAAACGCCGAAAAGCAGGACATGCTGGGCCGCATGCACCGATTCATCCTCCAGCGCCGATTCAAAAAGGCGCGGCATATGCCAGGCGGTGACGACCAGGACGAAAAGCGCGCCGCAGACCAGCGGATGCAACAGGCAGCCCAGCGGCCGGCGCAACGCCGGCCGGGCCAGCGCCGCATCGGCCATCCAGGACGGCACCCCGCTCAACGCGAGGGCCGCCACCGGGTACATGATCGCCAGCTCCTGCCCCATGTGAGCGCTGAAAAGAAAAGCCACCGCCAGCCGGCCGAAGGGCGAGCCGACGGCGAGATAGAAAAGCCCCAGGGCGGAGTAAAAGCGGATCGCAGGCGCGCGCGCAAAAGGCTCCCCGGGGGCCAGGCGACCCCGCAACGGACCGGCCAGGATTGCGTAAACCCACCCGAGCAGGACGAGCCCGGCGACAACGGCCGGTTCGTTCCGCCATTGGCCTCCGTCGATCACATCCCCGCCGACGACAGCGGAAAACTCGCCGCCGCGCCGAAAAGCTTGAGCAGGGCCCACATCGTGCCGCCGCCCAGGAAAAGCCCGATGAAAAACAGGATCGTGCAAAACGGCTTGTCCCAGCGCAGGTGCATGAAAATGAAGATCACGAATAGAAACTTCACCGCCGAGAAAAACACCAGCGTGGTGACCAGCAGCCAGCTCGCAAACGGCAGGTAAACGGTGATGATCTCGATGCCGGTGATGACCGCCAGCAGCATCGCGATCTCCACGAAGAGCTGAAATTTGTTTTCCTCGGGCCCGTGATCGTGGGCGTGGGCTTCGGCAACGGCGGGGGTGCTCATGCGATTACTTGATGTATTCCAGGAGATAAACGGCGGTGAAGATGACGATCCAGACGATGTCGACGAAGTGCCAGTAAAGGCCCATCATCTCGACGTCGATGGCGTGGCGCTCGTCGAAATCCACCGCTCCGCGCGGCAGCGCGAACCACCTCAGCCCCAGGAAGCCGACCACGGCCCCCAGGATCGCCTTGTACTCGACTTTCGCGAAATGCAGGCAGGTGTGCAGCCCAAAGGCGCCCGCCTGGGCGACGCGGGCAAAATGGAGGACGAGATACATCGACAGCCCGAGCGTCGCCATGAAGACGACCAGGTGGACGAAGCTCAGCAGCAGCCACGTGCCCCGGGCGGCCTCGGCCCCCGCCGGCTTGAACGACCGGATGTACATCAGCGTAAGCCACAGCACGCCGATGGCGACGTGGGTGCCGTGCGTGCCGGTCAGCGTGAAGAAAGTCGTGCCGAGGATGCTGTTGGTGATCGTCAGGTGCTTTTCGAAGACGAAGTTGTTGAATTCGTACACCTGGCAGCCGAGGAAAATGCTGCCGAAGAGGATCGTGGTGAGAATCGAGACCCGCAGGCTCTTGAGATTGCCCTTCTGGATCGCATTGACGGCGAGCGCCATCATGAGCGAGGACATCAGCAGGATGAACGTCGAAAACGACGTCAGCTCGATGCTGAACACATCCCGGGCGGCCGGCGCGCCGGGCGGCGGGTGCAGCCGGTAGATCAGATGCGTGGAAATCAGGCAGCCGAAAAACATGCAGTCCGAGGCCAGAAAAGCCCACATGAGGAGCTTCTTGTTCGGAATGCCCGTCGACGTCGACGGATCGTGATGGTGGTCGATGGCGCCAGCCGCCGCAGTACTCATAGTGAAAATTTCAGGTTCAAATTAAATTCAGGTTTCAAGCTTCTCATTCATCCTTCTTGGGATGGATGTGGTATCCCTCGTTGCCCTCGAGCGACCAGAGGCAGACCGCGACAAAGAAGATGAGGAACCCGATGATCGAAACCGCGAGTTTCTTGCCGATGAGCCCCGGTCCCGGATCCGGATCGATCACCGCCACGCCGATGGCGCCGATCAGGATGCCCAGCGCAGCGATGAACGGGTAGATTGACTGGAACGGCATGTGGATGCCGCCGTGCGCCTCCTCCGCCTCCTCGTGCTCGGCGTTTTCCTTGGCGATTTCCTCCTGGTGGTGCTTCTCGTACCACCAGTTGTCGCGCGCATGGACGGTGGGAATGACGCGGTAGTTGTACTCTGGAGGCGGACACGGCAGGCTCCACTCCAGGGTGCGGGCGTCCCACGGATCCTTGTAGGTCCGCTCGCCCTTGAAGTAGGTGTAAATCATCACGACGAAGTAGACCGCCACGCCGATCCCGAGGATGAATGCCCCGATGGTGGCGATCATGTTGCCGGTGTCCCAGCCCATGTTGTGGTCATAGGTGAACGTGCGCCGCGGCATCCCGTTGAGGCCCAGGAAATGCATGGGGAAAAACGTGATGTTGAAGCCGCAGAAAACGATCCAGAAAGAAAGCTTGCCCCAGAACTCGCTGACCTTGCGGCCAAACATCAGGGGGAACCAGTAATGGATGCCGGCCAGCAGCGAAAAGAGCGAACCGCCGATGAGCACGTAATGGAAATGGGCCACGACGAAATAGCTGTTGTGCTGCTCGGCGTCGGCCGGGGCCGCGGCGTGCATGACCCCGGAGAATCCGCCAAGCATGAACATCCAGATGAAGCCGAGCGCAAACAGCATGGGCGTGCGCATGGAAATATGCCCGCCCCAGAGCGTGCCGATCCAGTTGAAGATTTTCACGCCGGTCGGCACCGCAATCACCATGGTGGTCAGCGCGAAGGCGGCCGTGCCCATCGTGCCCAACCCGGTGGTGAACATGTGGTGGCTCCAGACGCCGAACCCGAGGAAGCCGATGCTTGCGCCGGAAAAGACGACGATCGGATAGCCGAAGAGCGGCTTGCGCGAAAAGGTCGGCAGGATTTCCGAAATGACGCCCATGCCCGGGAGAATGAGGATGTAGACCTCCGGATGGCCAAAGACCCAGAACAAGTGCGTCCACAGGATCGGCATGCCCCCATTGGAAACCTCGAAGAAGTTCGTGCCGAAGAGGCGGTCCATCATCAGTTCCACGAGCGCGATCGTGATCGCGGGAAAGGCGAGAACGAGGAGGAAGGCGGTGACGAGGGTCATCCACGTGAAGACCGGCAGGCGCATCATCGTCATCCCGGGCGCCCGCAGGTTGATGATCGTGATGATGAAATTGAGCGACGCAGCGATGGAAGCGACCCCCAGGAGCTGGAGGCCCATCACCCACATGTCGATCGCGTGATTGGGACTGAAGAGCTTGGTGGTGAGGGGCGTATAGCCGAACCAGCCCCCGTTGGGGGCGCCGTCCTTCATGAACCAGCCCAGGTTGACGATGATCGCCCCGGCCAGGAAGACCCAGTACGAGAAGGCGTTCAGCCGCGGGAAAGCCACGTCCCGCGCGCCGATCTGCAGCGGCATGATGAAATTGAAAAACGCGGCGCTCAGCGGCATGATCGCGAGGAAGATCATCGTCGTCGCGTGCATCGTGAACATCTCGTTGTACTGCTGCGCCGACAGAAAATGATTGTTGGGCACAATCAGCTGCGTGCGGATCAGCAGCGCCTCGATGCCGCCGATCAGGAAGAAGGTCAGCGCCGAGATCCCGTAGAGAAAGCCGATGCGCTTGTGGTCGACCGTCGTCAGCCAGCCCATGAGGCCGGTCTTCGCCGTCGGCCGCCAGAGCACGAAGGTCTTCGGCGCGGCGTGCCCGTCGTCCTTGCCGATAAATCCGGATTTAGCCAGTGCGTCTGCCATAAGGGAGGGGGATTGAAATTCTGCTCTATTTAAGGCTTTGCAGGTAGGCGACCAGGGCGACTTCGTCGCCCGGGGTCAGGGTGATGTGGTTCACCAGGTAGCCGGTGACCCACATCTTGTTGCCCGGCTTGACCGCTTCGGGATTGTGAATCCAGCGCTGAAGCTGCTCGGCCGTGTTGTCGAGCAGGCCGCCGGCGATGCTCGAGCGGGCGCCGACATGGGTCAATTCGGGTCCGACGACGCCCACCGCGCTGGCATTGCCGCGAATGGTGTGGCAGGTGATGCAGGTCTTCTCGCCGAACAACTCCTTGCCCTTGGCGATCAGCACCGGGTCTTCGTTCTTTTCGGGAAACTGTTTCGCGCGCCAGACATCGAGCGGTGAGACCTCGAAGGCGCCGGTGGCTCCCGTCTCATTTTGCGTGAACGTGCGCAGGGAAGCGAACTGGGCCGGCGGGCGGGCGGCGGGGGCCTGGGCGGGGACCGGCACTTCGCGCGCGGGCTCCATCTGATGGTTGAGCCAGTCGTTGAACTCCCTCGGCCCCAGGGCGATCACCCGGAAGCGCATGAGCGCGTGCGACTCGCCGCAAAATTCCGCGCACTGGCCCCAGTAGTAGCCCGGATGCTCGGCTTCCAGCCAGAGGCGGTTCGCCCGGTTCGGGATCATGTCCACCTTGCCCGCAAGCTTGGGCACCCAGAAGCTGTGCATCACGTCCATCGAGCGAAGGTTGACGTGCACCGGCCGGCCGGCGGGTATGACGAGCTCGTTTCCGGTCGAAAGCGCCCCGTGGCCGGCGATCTGCTCGCTCGGATACTCAAATTTGAACCACCACTGGTAGCCGGTCGCCGTCACCTCAAAGGCATCCCCTTTTTGAACCTCGGGCACGTCGTAGGTGTACCAAATGCCCTTCACCGTCGGGACCGCGATGATGACCAGAGCCAGGACCGCCCCGCTGATCAGACCAACTTCAACCAGCGGATTGCCATGGCCTTGCGGCGGCGGCTCGGCGTGCTCGTCCGCATCCGTCCGAGCCCGGAATTTGAAGGTCGCATAGGCCAGCACGCTGCCGACGAGGATGAAAATGACGAGCGTCACCCAGCAGGTGACGTAAAACAGGTTGAGCTGCGCGCGGGCCACCGGGCCTTCGACCTGGATGGTGGACTGGTGGCCGTCGAGCCCGAGGAACGAGCAGCCGGATAGGAACGCGACGCTCGCAAGCGCGGCGGCGCAAGGAGCCCAGCGGGCGGGATTAGGGGGAAAAGGGAGCCAACGCATGAATGCTGCCGATCAAAGTTCGTGAACGCCTGTGGTTTTCAAGCCATATTCAGTGGCTTTCTTTCATTTCTGCGACCCGGCTGCAACCTTGGCGCATGGGGAAAGCGATAATTATTAATCCTTCAACGCCCTGCATTAGGCCTGTATTCCAATACCTTCAGCGTTTGCGCGCCATGCCAAACCGCGCAATGTTGTCCCCGTCATGAAAACTCCCTGTTCGATTATCGCCGCCTCGGCCGCCCTGCTGCTCACCGGCTGCGGCCAGAATAATTCATCCGGCGCGGATGCCGCCGCGCCCGGCACACCCGCGAGCCCGCGCATCGTCGAAATCACCGCGAACGACACCATGAAATACAACGTCACCACCATTGAGGCGAAGGCCGGGGAGGAGCTGACCGTCGTCCTCACCAACGAGGGGACGGTGGCCAAGGAAATCATGGGGCACGACTGGATCTTGCTCAAGGCGGGCTCCGACGTCGCCGCGTTCGACGCCGCGGCTTCCCAGGCCAAGGCCACCGACTACGTCCCGGCAGCTCTGAAGGGCGAAATCATCGCCCAGATCGGCCTGCTGGGGCCCCGCAAGTCCGACCAGGTGGAGTTCACCGTTCCCAGCACCCCGGGCGAATATCCCTACCTCTGCACCTTCCCCGCCCACTTCCAGGCCGGGATGCACGGGGTTCTGGTGGTCAAGTAGGCCAGGAAAGGTGGGGCGAGTTGCCCTCAACCCGCCGGATCGGCGTGCCACGGGCTTCCAGCCCGTGTCGGGGATGACATCGGGTGGAAGCCCATGCTACCTCGATCCTTCCTAAAAACAGAGGGTTTGGGTTTACATCGGGAAGGAGCACTGAAAAATAAGGGGAGCCAATAGCCCCGCGATGTCATCATACCCCCGGGTTTCACGATCGATTCTTCTTTCCGCCCTTCTTTTGGTTCCGCACCTCGCAGCGCAGGACTCCAATTTGACGGTACACTTCGACAAAATCCCTGTACCGATAAAGACCGTCTTGCCAGAATATCCCTTCGACATGAGGCGCTTCAACGTGCGCGCCGAAGTGATGACCAAATTCGTAGTCGACACCCAGGGACAAGTTGAAAATCCGGTGGCGTTTCGCTCCACCAATCCAGCGTTCAACGAAAACGCGCTGCTGGCGATCAGGCAATGGAAATTCAAGCCGGCCATGAGCAAGGGTCGTCCGGTCAATCTCGAAATCGAAATACCTATCGCATTTCAGATTGATAACTACGACCAAACCCACGGCGTCTTGGCATATACTACGGGGAGCGAGGCCTCGGAAACACAATCGCGCGAAGATGGACCGCCGGTCGTTCAAAACGTCGTGGAGCCGGTGTATCCCTATGACCTGCTGCGTGCAGGGACCACTGGCGATGCGAGCGAGGCAATGATCGTCGATAAGAAGGGCGATGTGATCTTCGTGGAAATGCTTGCCGCCACCTCCCCGCAATTCGGGTTCGCGCTGGCTGCAGCGCTCGAGGCGTTCGCTTTCGATCCCGCCGTTCGCGGTGGCGTGCCAGGCTATGCGAGAGTCACCTATCAGCACGCCTTTCTAAAAAAAGCACTTCCCGACGAAATCGGAGACGCCCTCGACCGGGAAGAAGACCGGCCGAACACCATCCATAATCCCAGCGAGCTGAACCAGCCGCTCAAGCCCTTCTCGCATATTGACCCAATTTTCCCGACCGCTTGGCGCGGACGCGCGTCCACTGGGACGGCGACCATCGAGTTTCTGGTGAACAGAGACGGCCACGTCTGCCTGCCGCGGATCATATCGGCGTCCGCTCCTGAATTCGGCTACGCGGCCGTGCAGGCCGTGTCGGTCTGGCTCTTCGACTCACCCATGATCGGCGGCAGCTCGGTTTTCGCTCGCATGCGGATTCCCTTCGATTTCAAGTTCACCAAGCCCACCTCCTGAGCGATGCCCAACGCCGTCGCAAGAAGCTCCGCCTTATTACTCTGGACACTGATTCCCGCGTTTTTTCCCACCTTCCCGCGGCTGGCGGCGCAGGACGTGGCAGTAGGCAATCCCGTCTGGCTGGGCGATTATCCTGCCCCGGCGTCGCTTTCGGTATTCAAGGATGGGATCGACCCCGCCTATCCGCCGGAGATGAAAGGCAGCGGTAGCATCGGCTATGCGACCGTTGAGCGGTTCATCACCAGAGACGGCCATTGGCTCGACCTTTCAACCCAGGCCACGCTGGCGCCATTTCAAGAGGCAACCCAGGAGGGTGATTCGCTCCATCCAGGTGTCTGGGACAGCGCAATCTGGATTTGGGAATTGGGGCCGAAGGTGATCGAAGCATTTCCCCTGCAAAGTTACGTCTGGATACCCGTTATTTTTAACCCCGCTTCCGCTTCAATCGGGAACGCCGATGCGACGCCTCGCCTGCTCGCGGTCTCACCGATCATAGTGAGGTTGAGACATCTCGAGACTGCGGTCGTGCACGTCCGGGTGAGCCTCGACTCGCTCGGCAACGTCTTGCAAGTCACCCAGCCGACACCGGCCGCCTACAAGGTCTATTTGCCGTATATCGAAAGGAATTTGCATCGCTGGAAATTCGCACCGGCCCGCAAACAGGGTCATTCCGCTCCGGCGGAAATCGATTTGCCAGTGCTTCTGCAACCCCTAAGTGCCGGAGCCTATTTTGACCATTTGCCAAAAGTGCTGCGATTTGGCGCCGTCAAATATCCCGAATCCATGGCCAGAAGCGGGGTGCGCGGGGATGTTCTCATTAGCTGCATCGTTGATGAGCAGGGTCATGCCCTGGATCCATTTGTATTCGGATCCAACAATCCAGCATTCAACGAAAATGCCATTCGCGCGACGCTGGGAACGCGGTTCAGGCCGGGAGTGCTCAAGGGGCGCGCGGTGAATACCGAGATCATTCTGCCAATTTCCTTTCATATCGATCCCGCCGACCAAGGCGTGTATGCGATTTCCGCCGGAGGCGATTTTAGTGACCCAAAGAACCGGGGCGCCAAGTTGGGCAACGCGCTGGCACCGGTATATCCATTTGCCTTGCTTCGCGACGGAGTCAGCGGCGGCGCGATGGCTATGATGCTGGTAAATACAGAGGGACGGGTGATTGCCCTGAAATCCCTGGATGCCACCCGCCCCGAGTTTGAAAAGGCCCTGGAGGCCGCTCTTGAGGGTTTCACCTACAGTCCGGCAATGGTGGATGGCGAACCTGCTCTGGCCAAGGTCAGGGACGAAGTGGATTTCCGGCCGGAGGACATCAGCAACCCGGAAATCCTGGCGGCGCTCGATTTGGAAAAAAAGCATCCCTCGTCCATTCATGCCCCCCGGGAGCTTGACCGTCCGTTGGCGTTAATTTCTCAATCCCAAGCCCTTTATCCTCTTTCCCAGCTCAAAGCCGCCAAGGCCGGAAACGCGGTCGTCGAATTTCTTGTGAATGAAAAGGGCAACGTGTGCCTGCCGCGGGTGGTGACTGCTTCCACCGAGGATTTTGGCTACTCCGCGGTCCAGGCCGTTTCCGCCTGGATCTTCGAGCCGCCGTCAGTCGGGGGAAAGCCCTGCGTCGTCCGGATCAGGCAATCGATCGATTTCAAGCCGCCCGACGCGTCTCTCTTTGACCCCTGACCGGGATTCCCCAACATACGTGATCATGCCCACCACTGTTTTCACCATCGCCAACCAAAAAGGCGGTGTCGGCAAGACGACCACGGCCGTCAATCTCGCCGCGGCGCTGGCAGAGAAGGAGATCCCCACCCTGCTGATCGACCTCGATCCCCAGGCCAATGCCACCAGCTCCCTCGGCATCGAGAAACAGGAGGGCCGGAGCCTCTATGGGCCGCTGCGTGGCGAGGGCGCGGCGCTCGCCCTGGTGACCGCGACGGCGTATCCGAACCTTTTCCTGATCCCCAGCGAGGAGGACCTGGCCGCCGCCGAGATCGAAATCGCGCAGATGGAAAACTTCATGCTCAAGCTCCGCGGCGTGCTCGAGCCCGTGCGCGCATCAGGCGCCTATCGCGCCATCATCATCGACTGCCCCCCGGCCCTCGGCATGCTCTCGATGAACAGCCTCGCCGCCGCCGACTATCTCCTGATCACCCTGCAGTGCGAATACATGGCGCTCGAGGGCCTCGGCCAGATCCTGCGCAACGTCGAGCGGCTGCGCACCGCCGGCATCAACCCGTCGCTCGAGCTCGGCGGGGTGGTCATGACCATGTACGACGCGCGCACCAACCTCTCGCGCCAGGTGGTCGACGAGGTGAAGCAGCACATGCCGGAAAAGCTCTTCGCGACGGTCATTCCCCGCACCGTCCGGCTCAGCGAAGCCCCGAGTTTCGGCAAGACCATCTTCGCCTACGATCCCTCAAGTTCGGGCTCCCTCGCCTATCGGGCGCTGGCGAATGAAGTGATCGGCCGGTTTGGGCTCGCCCCCGCATGTACGCCGTCCTGAACAAATACCGGACGGCGTTCCTGATCGGACTCCAAAGCAACGTCGTCTACCGCTGGAATTTCGCGATCCGGAGCTGCTTCTCGTTCATCCAGCTGGCCGTCGTTTTCATCCTCTGGCGGGCGGCCTACGCGTCCTCCCCGGACATCGGCGGCTTCGGCTTCGGGCAGACGCTCACCTATTTCGTGACGCTGATCGTCGTGCAGTTTTTCATCGGCGCGTTCAACGAGGACTACCAGATCAACGAGGAGATCCGCAACGGGCTCATCAATCAGTTCCTGTTGAAGCCGATCAATTATTTTTCCTACCGCTTCAGCATCTTCACGGCCGCGCGGGTGGTCTCCGGCTCGCTGGTGCTCATCCCCCTGCTCGCGGCGCTGCCGCTGCTGGGCCACATTCTGGTCTTTCCCCACGGCGCGTGGCGCCTCGCCCTCGGTTTGCCGGCGATGATGATGGGCGGGCTGATCCAATTCACCATCGCCTATTGCTTCGGCATGCTCACGTTCTGGTTCCTGGAAATCCAGGGCTTCATCATCCTTTCGCTCGCGCTCGAGTCGATTCTCGGGGGGCAGATGTTTCCCCTCGACCTGCTGCCGCGCGCTGCCTTCCGGGTCACCCAATGCCTGCCTTTTTACTAC
>Ga0206883_1049_pt1 | contig 22881 bp, 24 predicted proteins | sample Alteio_BWOrgCont_2_FD_152910 | JGI IMG/M metagenome (GOLD analysis project Ga0206883, IMG submission 152910) | Enriched cells from forest soil in Barre Woods Harvard Forest LTER site, Petersham, Massachusetts, United States -... | ecosystem: Environmental > Terrestrial > Soil > Temperate forest > O... | reverse complement strand
ATGAAATATCCGGCTGGCGCTGTTTGGGGTCGTCGCTGGGCAGCGGCTTCTGAACGATGCGGCTTTTGCCGCCAGTCAGTCCGATGACCTCCTCCGCCAGTTGCCGGATGGTGAACTCGACGGGGTTTCCCACGTTCACGGGGCCGGTGCAGGAAGGGTGATTCATCAGCCGCGTCATCCCTTCAATGAGATCCGAGACGTAGCAGAAGGAGCGGGTTTGCGAGCCATCGCCGTAAATCGTGATGTCCTGGCCGCGCAGCGCCTGCACGATGAAATTCGAAACGACGCGTCCGTCATCGGGATGCATTCTCGGACCGTAGGTGTTGAAGATGCGCATCACGCGAATGTCCACCTTGTTCTGCCGGTGGTAGTCGAAGAACAGGGTCTCCGCCACGCGCTTGCCTTCATCGTAACAGGAGCGGATTCCGATGGGGTTTACGTGGCCCCAGTAATCCTCGCGCTGCGGGTGCTGCTCGGGATCGCCATAGACTTCGCTCGTCGAGGCCTGCAGGATGCGCGCCCGCGTGCGCTTGGCCAGGCCGAGCATATTGATGGCGCCCATCACGCTGGTCTTGATGGTCTTGACGGGGTTGTACTGGTAATGGACGGGAGAAGCGGGGCAGGCCAGGTTGTAAATGCGATCGACTTCGATGAGCAGAGGCTGAATCACGTCGTGCCGGACGAGCTCGAAGCGCGCATGGCCGTGCAGATGGTCGACATTGCGCTTGGCGCCGGTAAAAAAGTTGTCGAGGCAGACGACCTCATTGCCCTCGGCCAGAAGGCGCTCGCACAGATGGGAACCCAAAAACCCAGCCCCGCCCGTAACCAAAATCTTCAAGGTGTCCTCCTTCGCCCGCGTCCGTCCGGAATTTCACTGTCCAGCAAATGGTTGATCCCCAACAAGGTAAGATCGGGTTCGAAGCGGTGGATGATCTTCGTCCGGCCTTTCATCCAGAAGGACAGGCCGCCGGTGGCCAGCACTGTGATTTTCCGGCCGGGAAAGAATTCGCGTCGAATGTTTCTGAGCAGGCTTTCGGTCATGCCTACGGCGCCGTGGAGAATGCCGATGCGCAGGGCGTCCCCGGTGTTGCGTCCCACGGCGTGATCGGGCCATCGCAGTTCCGTTTCCGCCAGCTTGGCCGCGCTTTGCACCAAGGCGCGCAGACCGGTCTGAATGCCCGGACAGATGACGCCGCCGTAATAGGTGCTGTTCGCGAACACATCGAACGTGGTGGCCGTGCCGAAGTCGATGATCACGCCCTCCTTAACTCCCAGCTTTTGAGCTCCGAGCACGTTCGCCAAACGGTCGGCTCCTATTTGGCTGGGGATTTCGTACTGGATTTTAAGGCCCGCGCAGTCGCGGTAATCTAGCATGCGAGGAGTGATGCGGAAGACATCTTTCAAAGCGGACAGCCATGCGCCATCCTGGATGGGAACGACCGAGGCCACGGCTGCGGCCGTCGGCATCCTCGAAAGAGGGACGGATTTTTTCAGCCATAAGGCGATTTTATTCGCGGTCGCATCTTTGCGTGTGGCCAGCCGCCAATGCCGCTCTATCTTTGTCCCACGGAACAATCCGACCCCTGTGTCCGTGTTTCCAATGTCCACCACCAGCCGAAAATCACCAGGGTTTTTGCCGCGGCTTTTGCCGCTCTTGCCTCCTTTGGCGCTTACGGGACAGGTCTTATCCGGCCTTTCATCCTCCGCTTCAACGCGAAAACCCTGGAACAAAAAAAACCCGGCAAGGCCGGGTTCAGTTATAAAGGTGCAGAGGTGAAAACAGGGGGAAATTAAAATCCTCCCCCCAAGGATTTTACCAGCGGTTGTTCTGCTGGCGCGGGCGCTCTTCACGGGGGCGAGCTTCGTTGACGTTCAACGCACGCCCCTTCAACTCCTTGCCGTTCAGGCCTTGGATGGCTTTTTGAGCCTCGCTGTCGTTGGACATTTCCACGAAGGCGAACCCTCTGGGCTTGCCCGTTTCACGGTCCATCATGATCTTGGCGGAAGATACCTGGCCATAGGCGCCAAATGCGGTTTCCAGATCATCCTGGGATACATCCCAAGACATGTTTCCTACGAATAAATTCATTGCGTCGTCCTTTTTGTCGTTTCAGTCTCCCAAAAGGCATCACAATATTATGATACCTGAGGAGAAGGGTTGAAGTAGAAATAACCGTGCCTTTTGGCTTCATTTCGCGAATCTTCCGCAATAATGAAGCAGAGATCCGTGCCTTACCCATCCATCGCGGAAAAATTCCGCCCTTTTGAGCGGAATTGGGGTGGAATGGACGTTGGAACAATGGTTTATCTGGGGAATTCTGATCCGGTTTAATTTCGCGTCAACCGGGCCACCCATGGCCGCCAGGTTAACCGAACGCCGCCAGGCCCCGAAAACCGGCGTTCGTATTCGGAAATCAGGTGCTGCAGGCTCCGCCGATTGAGACGACCTCCCTTAGCCGGATCGCGGGTGGAACCTAAAGATTGCAGTCGACGCAGGATGTCCCGCGCCGAAGGCAACGTCTCTTTTTCTTCCCACGTCTCAACCGCCTCCAATTTCCATCCCGCCTTTGCGCCTAGCGCGGAAATATTGCCGGAGTCATGCCCCGGAAAACTGCGGTAGGAAAAAGGCGGTTCCGACAGCAAACTGTTCAGCTCCGGAAAATTGGAGTGCTCAAAACCGGACAGTAGGTAAGCCCCCTTGGGACGCGTCAATCTCCACGCCAGGCGAAGATGGTTCTCAAGATCGGGAAACCATTGCACCAGGGCATTGGAAGCCGCCGCGTCGAAGGGGGCCCGCGCGGAAATCTTCCGGGAAATCTCCGCGAAGCCTTCCGCATTTTGCGGCGCGAATTCCAAGGATCCGGTTTTGTCCGCGGTTTTTTCTGCAAGAGAGGCCGCCGCTTCGGCCAGCATGGCCGGTGCCGCATCCGTGGCCAGGATAAAAGCCTTCGGGAAACGCTTGCGGAGTTTTCGCGTCAGAATGCCCGTGCCGCAGCCGAACTCCAGCAGGCTTGAAAATTCGGGACCCTCCCCCTCTGTATCCAGAAGGTCCAGGAGCCTGCCGGCCATGCGGAATTGAATTCCCGCCTCGGATTCGTAGCGCGGCGACGCGCGGTTGAAACGCAGGACGTGGAAGGACACCGCTCCCACCCTTATTTTTTCTGGGCGATGCTGTGCTTGTAGTTTCGGACGATGATTTCCTTGACCGGCCCGCGCCCCGAGGATTTCGAGTTCACCGCGCGCGTGGCCTCGACGACTTCCGGCTTGTATTCCTTGAAAAGCTTGCGGGTAAAAGTGCTGTAGGAATTGGAAAGCATCACGAAACATTTCTTTCGATCGAGCGCGGTGAAAATCTCCTTTAGCCGGCGGTGATCATCCTCGCCGAAGCCGCTTTTTTCATAGGAAGCAAAGCTTGCCGTCTTGGAAACCGGATGGTAAGGAGGATCGAAATAAATGAAGTCGCCGCGTGTCACGTCGCGCATGACCGCGTAAAACGCCTGATGGCGGAGAGTGACACCCTTGAGCGCTTCCGAGCAAAGCCGAAGATTATCCTCGTCACAAATTACCGGGTTCTTGTAGTTCCCGAAAGGCACGTTAAACACGCCTTCGGAATTCACCCGGTACAGGCCGTTATAGCAGGTACGGTTGAGATAAATGAGGCGCGAGGCCCGTTCGATGATGTCGAGGGTTTTGGGATCCACGCTCCGCAGGCTATAGTAATACTCCCTGGAGTGAACATGCTTCTTCAGGGAAACGATCAGTTCTTCCACCCAGGTCTGGACCACCACGTAGGTCTCGATTAAGTCCGGGTTCAAGTCCGACAGGTAAGCCTTCTGAAAACGCCCGCGCGCTGCCAATTCGAAAAAAAGCGCGCCCCCGCCCAGAAAAGGCTCATGGTAGGCCCTGACAAACGCGGGAAGCCGTTTGCGAAATTCTTCCAGCAATTGCCGCTTGCCGCCCACCCATTTCAAAAAGGGTTTGGGCCGGGTGGGCTTGGCTTCCTCAATTTTTTTGGCGGCGGATGGCTTTTTAGGCATGCAAAGGATTCCTGTTACAACGAATTTCGGAAAATATAGCCCGGTTATTCCAGCAAACGTCTTAAACTCGCGCGAATTTCATCGGGACATTCCAGGAAGGGAAGGTGCCCCCCCGTATAGGTGGTGAAACGCGCCCGAGGCGATACTATTCCCAATATGGAACTGGGGGCAAGAAGATCGTGCTTACCGGCCAGCAACTCCCACCGTTGTGGCGAAAATTCCGCCGCGGATTCGACAAAAGTATTTCTTAAAAATTCCAACCCCCGGATCAAGTCCTCATCGGAATAGCGCCTCGCTCCCGCCATCCAGTTTTCTTCCCAGACCTTGGGGATCTCCGCCGCCTTGGGCATGCGCCGCCAGAAGTCTTTTAGCACGGCCTCGCGATCGGATCCGATCTTCTTTTCCATGCGCACCAAAATGGGTTCTCCAAACCCGCCCGGGCGCAGAAAGCGAAAGACGGGGCACAACGACAGCAGAGGCAAATCCCGCGGCCATAAGCCTCCCTGAATCCAATGATGGGCCAGCAGACTTCCCATGGACCAGGCCGCAACCACGTTTCCTTCCCCGCGAAGCTCTCCGGCAAAGGACAAACCCGCTTTCTCCGGAGTTTGATCCAATAAGGCGTGGGTATCCAGGAAGCGATGATTGAAGCCGGGGAACCGCTCACGAAGCATCGGCTCCCAGCACGTCAGCGAGGAAGCCCATCCTCCGAGCCAATGAAGGGTCGGCACAGCCGTCATGCCAGGCCTTGTCTCTTCAGGCATTGTCCGCTATTCATTATCCGAAATTAGCACGGCGCGCTCCAGGGCATCGGCCAGACGCAACACGTCTTCTTCGGTAAAGGCTGCGGTGAGGTTCAGCCGCAGCCGCGAAGTGCCTTCCGGAACGGTGGGAGGACGAATGGCGGGGGCATGGACGCCTTCCTTGAAGAGCAACGCCGATACGGACGCGGCACGCTGCGGATTGCCCAAACGCACGGGAAGGATGTGGCTTTCGCATGCTCCCAAATCGAAGCCCCGCGCTCGCAATGTATTGCGCGCGAATAAGGAAAGGTCTTTGAGGTGCTGCGGCCTCCAGGCCTCTTCCGCGTCTTGCAGCGCCTCCAAGGCTCCCAGATTCGAGCCCAATACCGCGGGGGGCAAAGAGGTCGTGAAGATGAATCCTCGCCCGAAGTTCACCAGATATTCGATGATCTCAGCGGATGCCGCGGCATAGGCCCCGAAGCCGCCCAAAGCCTTGCCGAAAGTGCCCATCAAGATGACGCGCTCCGGCAAACCGGGCCAACTCCGCGCCTCGAAACCGGGGGAACACCCCACGGAGTGGGCTTCGTCCAGCAGCAGCCAGAATCCATGGCGTTTTTGCAACGCGGCCAATTCCAGGAGCGGGGCGAAGTCGCCGTCCATGCTGAACAAAGTTTCCGTGACCACGAGTCCGCCCTGCCCCGGCTGGTGGCGGCGGAGCAGATCTTCCAGATGGCTCAGGTCGTTATGCCGAAAGCGATGGAAGGCCGCCCGTGAAAGCTTCAGTCCTTCCGCCACGCTGGCATGCGCCAGCTTGTCGGCGAACACGCCTCCCAGGGCATCCCCCAAGGCGGGAATTAAAGTGACGTTGGCCTGAAACCCGCTGTTAAACAGCAAGGCTTTCCCGGGCCCGTCCTGCAGTCGGTATTGCTCCACGGCTCGTTCAAGTTTTTCATGCCAGCGCAGGTTTCCACCCAGTAAACGCGACCCCCCGCTGCCTGTTCCCGCCTCCTCAAGCGCCTCTAAGGCGCGTTTGCGCAGTTGCGGATGTCCGGCCAAGTCGAGGTAGTTGTTGGATGCGCAATTGAGACATTCTACGCCTTCACGCAGAACCCACTTTGAAGGAGACTCAAAAGCCGGAGACAGAGAGCGGAAGAGGCCTTGTTCGCGCTGCCGCAGTAATGCGGCTGCGAATGGATTCACGGGAGGGCCCACCATGCCGCCAGACCCTCCGACAAGGATCGGGCGAGCAAGAGCGCCATGGCGGGCGGCAAGGGCAGGCGCTTATGCAGGCCGGGGCAATACGGTACGAGACCGAAAAAAGGAACTTCAATCAGGCTCTTGAGGATGGCCACATTGTCGGCGTATACCTTGGACAAATCGGGGGTGGATTGGCACATCGCAAAACCCGCGATGCGAACCCGGCGCGCAAGCAAAAATTCGGCCGTGGTCCGGGTATGGTGCAAGGTCCCCAAACCCGGCGCGCAGGCGATAAGACAGGGCCACTGTGCGCGGGCCGCTATCTCGGCCAATGAGAAGCCCTCGCGCGTGAAGGGAACTGCAGCGCCGCCGGCGCCTTCAAGGATCAGGATGTCGCAGCGCTCCGACGCCAGGTTTGTTTGTTCCAGAATCCATTCCGGATCGATCCAGGCGCCGGATTTTTCCGCAGCCAAATGAGGTGATACCGAATCCTGAAAGGAGTAAATTGCGGAGGCGGAAAAGGCGCCCGGTTGCGCTGCTTCGATCCATTCGGCATCGCCCTGAAATCCGTGCTCTGCGAAACCCTTCTCGCTCCTGGAACCGCACTGAACGACCTTCAAATACCCGGCCCGAAGCCCCATTTCTCGGGCCCAGAGCAAGACGGCCAATGCCACGGAAGTTTTGCCCACTTCGGTGCCGGTTCCGGTGATGCAAAGAATTCGACTCATGCGCGGGGAATGTAAAAATTCACCCTCGGTTTTCTTTAACCCATCCATGAGAGAAACTGTGGATTGACATCTCCGCAACGAAGGCTACATTTTGCGCCTGCAACTGTTTCTCTTGTTGCCTGAAACCGGACGATTAGCTCAGTTGGTTAGAGTATTACCTTGACATGGTAGGGGTCACTGGTTCGAGTCCAGTATCGTCCATTTTACTTCCCGTTTTTCAATAAATAATTTGTGCGGATTGCACGTCCGGGTTTGAGTCCCAAAAATCAGGTTCGGGTGCTAGTGCCTGACCCCGCGCCAAATTTGGAACACTCTTAAAATCAGCAATATGGTCGCGAAAAGCGCCACTTGCTGATACTGAGACTTCTGAAATTTCTCTTCGTTATAGCCGTCCCTTTTACTCGCCCTTCTTTTGACCCAGTCATACATAAAGCCTTTTTTATTCCGGGTCTGGAACAGGTATACGGCGAAGACACCCACCCAGATCAAGTCATAAATGGACATTTTTGACCCTGGGATAAGAAATTGAGTTCAGAGTTTTTAAGGATGGGGTTTTGTTTCCCGTCATAAGTTCTCTTTTCTGGATGCGGGCTGAAATGTATAATTCCGGGAAATTCTGTTCTGGATTTCTTTGCTTTGCGGGATAAAATGCTTGAGGGTATCACCTCGACACGGCAGGGATCCCGGCTTCGAACCCGGCAGCGCCATTTTTTCTCTTTCGCCCAGGCCACATGCTCCCATCACCTCCATCCGTAAACCCCAAAATAAATGAATCCTGGAAACAGGAACTTGGCGAGGAATTTCGCAAGGATTACTTCCTCGGCCTGAAGGGCTTCCTGCTGGAAGAAAAGGCGCGGGGCGCCGTGGTCTATCCGCCGGGCCCTCTTATCTTCAACGCCTTCAATCACACCCCCTTTGGCGCTGTCAAGATTGTGATCCTCGGCCAGGATCCTTACCATGGCCCCGGACAAGCCCACGGCTTGAGTTTTTCGGTTCCGCGGGGAATCCGGCCCCCTCCCAGTTTGCAGAATATTTTCAAGGAATTGCATACGGATGTGGGCTTCGAAATTCCCGACCATGGGAACCTCGAAAAATGGGCCGAGCAGGGAGTCTTCCTGCTCAATGCCTGTCTGACTGTGCGCGCGGGACAACCTGCCTCGCATCAGGGGCACGGCTGGGAAGAATTCACAACGGCGGCGGTGAAAACCCTGTCCGAAAAACGCCGCGATCTTGTTTTTCTGTTATGGGGCAAACCGGCCCAGGAAAAAGAAATCCTCATCGACAAATCCAAGCATCACGTGCTCAAGGCACCCCACCCCTCCCCCTTTTCCGCGGACCGCGGGTTTTTTGGCTGCCGTCATTTTTCCAAGTCCAACGGTCTTCTAAAAAGCGCGGGCAAGACGCCCGTCGACTGGCAGATTTAGCGCCGGACCTACGCCGGACACAGGAACGTCCATCCGTTCATTCCCGCATCCGGCGTGATTATCTTATCCCCCTCCATGCTCGATCCCCTGCTTCTTGAATACGACTTTGCCGTTATCGGCGCCGGACCCGCGGGTTTGCTGGCCGCACTGACGTTGGTTCTGTCCAGAAAGACCTCCCGCATCGCCCTGCTCGACAAGCGGGATCCCTGGCGTGAACCGGTCTCGTGCGCCGAAGCCGTGCACCGGGAACGTCTGGAAGCGCTCGTGCCTTCCGTGGAACCGGCCTGGGTGCGTGGCCCGGTGGACGGCGCCATTTTCGTGGCCCCCGATGGAACTCCGCTGCGCCTTGAAAAACCCAATAGCGGCCTTCTCATCGATCGCGCGCTCATGCACCGCCGGTTGGCGGAACAAAACCGCGAACGCGGGGTGCACTGCAATTTTCGCACGCGAACCACCTCCGTTTCGCGCCTTGAAAACGGCTTCCGAACCCTTCAGTACGAAAGTCTGAACGGCGCCGAAAAAGGCTCGGGAGAGTTGCGCGCCCGCGTAGTGATTGACTGCAGCGGCCCAGGAACGGGTTTCGGCGGCGGCGAGAATATCACCCAGGGAAATTTCGACGTGGAACCGGCGGTCTTTGCGCTCGTCAAAGGGCTCCGCTATCCTGTGAATTATATCCAGCTGTTTTTCGGGCGCAATTACGCCGCGGGGGGCTACGCCTGGTTGTTCCCGCGCGACGAGAATGTCGCCAACGTGGGACTGGTAGTTGGACGCGATTACGCGCAGGAAGCTCCGGCCCGTCAGGCATTGAAGCGCTTTCTGGATCAGACCTATCCGGGCGCGGAAGTAGCCAGTTTCCAGGGCGGAGCCATTCCCTGCGGCTATCCAGACGATCCTCTCGCCGCGGACAACCTATACAAGGCCGGCGATGCGGCCAACATGGTGCATCCCATCAGCCGCGCCGGCATTTTGGAAGCCATGACCGGCGGTAAACTCGCGGCTGAAGCGGCGCTAAAAACCCTCGGGATGGACCGCGAAGAAGACCGTCAGCGGGTCTATGCGGAATACAAAGCGAATTGGGACACTGCCTTCGGAAAAACGCACCGGCGCATATGCCGCATCAAAAAAAACTTTATGGCCATTCCCGACCGGGTTTTCAACCGGGCCGCCCACTCTTTGGCCCGTCTGCCTTCCAGCAAGCTCCACATGAACCGCATCGCTTTCACCACGCTGTGGCAGTCTCCCCTGACCCTGTGGAAAATGCGCGGCTTATTGGCGAAATAACCCGTTTAACGATTAAACATACGCGTGTAATAATCCGTTACGAAATTAGGCTCCCCGAACATGTTGAAATGGCTTATGTTGATCCCAAGAGACGGCGTTCGCCTCTAACGGCGGAAAGAGGATCCCGATGTTGTATACCATTGCAGTTGTCTTGATTTTGCTCTGGCTTTTGGGGATGATCTCCTCATTTACCGTTCACGGCTTCATCCACATCCTGCTCGTGATAGCCGTCATCATTATCCTGGTGCGCATCATCAGCGGACGCAATCCGGTGTAACGGGATTGTTCCCCGGCCTTCAAGGCCGGGAGTATTGGAAAGCTTTTAACGGGAATCTTTGAGAAAAAGCCTCAAAGCTTTATAGACTCCGTTAACACACGTTGTCCCATTTGGAAAAGTCCAGCCAATGGGTCGGCGGGTCGGTGGGAAGGATGATGTCCACGGCCTCCGGGGGCCCGTCGGATCCAGCCGTATAATTCGGAAAATCCCTCCCCGCGGGATTTTCAGCCCAGTGCTTGAGCAGCGGATCGAGGAAATTCCAAGACAGCTCGGTTTCGTCGGAACGCACGAACAGGGTCGGATCCCCCAGCACCGCATCCAAGAGCAGGCGCTCATACGCATCGGCGCTCGTGTCGAAATGATCGCTATAGCAGAAATTCATCGAGGTGTTGGACAATTCGAAGCTCTGGCCCGGATTCTTGCTTGTGAGTTCCAGCAGGATGGCCTCTTGGGGCTGAATTTTGAACACGATGCGGTTGCTCATCATGTGCTGGCCGTGCGCGTTAAACAGCACGTTGGGAAGGCGTTTGAAGGTGATCACCACCTCCGTGCCCTTGCGCCCCGTCCGCTTGCCGGAGCGGAGATAGAAGGGCACGCCCGCCCAGCGAAGATTGTCGACGTTCATGCGCAGGGCCACGAAGGTTTCCGTGCTGCTGCTCGGAGCCACGCCCTTTTCCGCCCGATAACCCTGAACGCGCTCCCCCTTGACTTCCCCCGGCCCATATTGGCCGCGCACCGCCATGGGAGGATCGGCCTCGGGATCGATGGGGCGCAGGGCCCTCAGCACCTTCACTTTTTCGTCCCGGATGGATTCCGCGGACAGGTTGACCGGAGGTTCCATGGTGACCAGGCAGAAGATTTGCATGAGGTGGTTTTGCACCATGTCGCGCAGAACGCCGCTCTTGTCGAAATAATCAGCGCGCTCCTCCACGCCGAGAAACTCGGAGCTGTTGATTTGGACATGGTCGATGTAATGATGGTTCCAGATGGGTTCGAACACCGAATTGGCGAAGCGGAACACCAGCAGGTTCTGCACGGATTCCTTGCCGAGATAATGGTCGATGCGATAAATCTGCTTTTCGGCAAAACACGACAGCAGTTCTTCGTCCAGGTCGATGGCGCTGTCGAGATCGTGCCCGTAGGGTTTTTCCACCACCAGCCGGCTCCAGTTCTTCGCCCGGGACCGGTGCACCATTCCGCCGTCGCGCAGGGCGCGGGCCAAATCGGCGTAACCCTCGGGCGGCACCGCGAGATAGTGGAGGTAATTGGGTGCGATGCCGGAAGCTTTGCAAACGGCCTCGCAAATGTGCTTCAGCTTCGCGATGCCCTTCGGGGTATAGTCGGTCTGCAGATACTGGAAATGGCTTTTGAATTCGTCCGTGTATTTCCCCATGGACAGCAAATCGGAAACCTCCATGGCTTTCCGGCCGACCGCGAGGATCTTGAATTTCTCCGGCATCTGCTTCTTGAACAGGAGATTGGCCAAAGCCGGGAAGAGCTTGCGCTTGGCAAGATCTCCGGAGCCGCCGAAGATAATGAGCAGGAAATCGTCCGGAATGCGCTTGGCGCCGAAAAAATTGGACGAACTGCGGGTCTTCTCGTCAATACTGAAGGACATGAAGTTTCCTTTTTAAAATTTCTTTTGCTGGGATAATGTTAAAATTTTTGAAGGTTAGGCCCCCTTTCTTCCCCTTCCGCCGGTATTTCTCCATGGATATGCGCTCGCTATACGAAGCTTTGGAAACGGCATGGGAACGCAAACGTTCATTGTTGAAACATACGGGGGCTTTGCGTCTTTTAAATGCACAGGCTTCGGGAACTCCGCGTCTGGTTTTTGAACTGTACGGGGAATACGGCATTCTCTATGATTATGGAACGGGCCTCGGCGAATCCTTGAAAACGGCCGCCTTTGAATGGCGGAAAACCTTTGGCTGGGATTCCATTTCATGGGTCGATCGGACGGTTCCGGGAGATGAAGGACGCGCCGGCCATTTCGTGCTGGTGGGAGATCCCCCCAAGGAGATTGTGATCCGCGAAGGTTCGCTTCGCTTTCGAATAGAACCGTGCCATCCGCGCAACGTCGGGTTGTTCCTCGACACGCGCGAATTGCGAACTTGGCTGTGCAAAGACGCGGGCGCAAAGCGCGTTCTCAATCTCTTCAGTTACACGGGATCTTTGGGGCTGGCCGCGCTCTTCGGTGGCGCGGAGGAAGTCGTCAACGTGGACGTTTCGCAGCGCTATTTGGAATGGGGGCGCGGGAATGTGCGCCTCAACGGCTTGCCCGAGGAAAAATGCCGTTTTATCCGCATGGACAGCGAACGCTATCTGGATTGGGCGGCGAAGAAGAATCTGAAATTCGATCACATCGTCCTGGATCCTCCCGTGTTCTCGCGTTTTGACGGCAAGGTCTTTCGCTTTCAGGATGATTATTTCCGTTTAGCCGCCAAGGCCGCGGTGCTTCTGTCTTCCGGAGGTTCCCTGCACGCCGTGACGAACTACTCAGGCATTTCAGCTTTGGAATTCGAGCAGGGTCTCGAACGGGCCTTCGAAGCCGTGAAACGTCCTGTGCGAAATAGGCGCGCCATTCCGCTGCCGCCAGACTTCGATGTCGGTTCGGATTCCGCAAACCGATCCGAAGGCAATGCGCTGATTTTTCAAATGGAACTCTGATTCAGGCTTCAGGAAGCCACGGGAACCATCACACAAAAAAGCCCGGGAACGTTCATTCTCGGGCCTTGCGTCGCAATCGGGGAAAGTCAACTAGCTTAGCGCCTTCAGCCTCTTCAGGTTCTCCTTATACTCCGTCAAATAATTTTCGACCTGCACGACCACGTTCTCTGCCGTGTAGCCAAACTTGACGTCCAGGACCTTGAACGGAGCCGAAGCACCGAAGCGGGTCATGCCGTACACCTTGCCCAAAGAACCGACGAGATTGCGCAGCGTGCTCGGTTCCCCGGCGGTCCAACCGAGAATGGGAGCCCCGAAGGGCGTCACGCTCTCGCGGTAGGTTTCCGGCTGCTCGCCAAAGAGGCCTTCAGAGATGGCCGACACCACGCGCGCCTTGATCCCCTTTTCCTTGAGCTTGGCCGCGCCTTCGATGAGCAGCGAGACTTCGGAACCATTCGCCAAGAGAATGACATCCGGCTTGCCCTCGCAGTCCTGCACCACGTATGCGCCCTTGGGAACTCCCGCAGAGGCGTCGGCGAAACGATTGCTTCCGGCCTTGGCCGGCAAATCATTCACAGGCTGGCGCGTCAATACCAAGCCGACCGGACCGTGCGCCCCCAACGCAAGCTTCCAAGCCACCGTGGTCTCCGCGCCGTCTCCGGGACGGAGGGCGAGGAAGGAGCGATGGCCTTCCAGGTTTTTGAGGCGCTCCAGCAAACGCAGCTGCGCCTCCTGCTCGATGGGCTCGTGAGTGGGCCCGTCCTCGCCGACCCGGAAGGCGTCATGTGTCCAGATATAGATGACGTGGGCTCCCATGATGGCGGCGAGCCGCATGGCGGGCTTTTGGAAATCGCTGAAGGCGAAGAAGGTTCCGCCCGCTGGAATCAAACCGCCATGCAAGGCGATGCCCGTCATCACGCCCGCCATGGTAAGCTCCGAAACACCGACCTGCAGAAAGGCTCCCGAGAAATCGTGCTTGCGGAAGATCTTCGTCTGCTTGAGGAAGCCCTCCGTGTAATCCGAATCGGCCAAATCGGCGGACATGACGATGAGATTTTCCAGCTTGCCCGCGAGATACTGAAGCACATTTTTGCTGGCCGCGCGGGTGGCTTCACCCGGCTTCTGCTCTATTTGGCTCCAGTCCAGCTTGGGCAATTCGCCCTTGAACCAGCCCTGCAATTTTTGGGCGCTTTCCGGATTGAGCCCCGCCCATGTGGCCTCTTCTTTTTTGGCTTCCGCCACAAGCGTTTTTTTGCCAGCCATCACCTTTTCCAAAGCCGCCTTGACGTCCGGAAAGATTTGGAAGGGATTCTTGGGATCGCCGCCCAGCATTTCCACGGTCTTCTCGAAACTGGCCTCGCTCTTGGAAAGCGGATTTCCATGCAGCTTGGGGCTGCCCTCGAAAGGAGAGCCATCGGCCCTGACCACCCCGCGTCCCATGATGGTTTTGCCCAGGATGAAGGTGGGCTTCTCGGTTTCCGCCCAGGCGCGCCTGAGCGCCCCTCGCATCTCCTCAAAGTCATGACCGTTCACGGTTTCCACGCGCCAGCCCAGGGCTTCATACTTCTTGGCCGTGTCCTCGTTCATCGTGTCCCGGACCATGTGGGAAAGCTGCACGTCGTTGGAGTCGTAGAACATGATGAGCTGCGAAAGCCCCAGATGTCCCGCCAGACGGCCCACGCCCTGTGAGACCTCCTCTTCCACGCCGCCGTCGGAGATGTAAGCCACGGTCTTGTGCTCGAGCCAATGTCCAAAACGCGCCTCAAGGAAGCGCTCGGCTATGGCCGCCCCCAAGGCCATGACGTGCCCCTGACCCAGCGGACCCGAGGTGTTTTCGACGCCGCGCGGCACGTCGCGCTCGGGATGCCCCGGCGTGGGGCTTTCCCACTGGCGGAAATTCGACAACTCCTCCATCGAATACTTCCCGAACAGCGACAAGGTGGAATACAGCATGGAGGACAAATGGCCGGCGTCGAGGAAAAAGCGATCGCGCTGGGGCCACGCCATGTCGGAGGGGTCGAATCTGAGAAACTCGGTGTAAAGAAGCGCCATGAAATCCGCGCCGCCCATGGGACCTCCGGGGTGCCCGGACTTGGCTTTTTCGGGCATGGAGCAGCTGAGGATTCGGATGTTGTCCGCGATGCGCGTGAGCAAAGCGTTGTCTAAGGACTTTTCCAAGGGGTTCTCCTTATTTTCTCGTGTTTATCTCATTTTAATCGATAGGATAAAGTAGTAAGCCGGGATTGCTGGAACTCCGGCGCGGCACGCTTCACAACCCTCACCTGTTCTTTTCAGAGCGCGTTGGAACGCTCCCGTTCGGAAAGCGCCGCGTTCAAATTTCCCGGCCGCAATCCTTGGGCATCCAGCGTGACGCGGTTAAAACCCAATTGGTTCAGGGAAAGGGTGATGCTCTTCATGAAACCGGGTTCGGCAAAGCGGGCCAGTTCTTGAAGCGGAACCTCGATGCGCGCTTCATCCCCGTCGCTTCTCAGCCTGAGTTCGCGGAAGCCGAGCGCGAAAAGCGCGTCCTCGCCCTTCTCCACCCGCGCCAGTTTTTCCGCCGTCACTTCCTGATGGTAGGGAATGCGGCTGCTGAGGCAGGGACTGGCCGGCTTGTCGTGGCAGGAAACGTTCCATTGGCGCGCCAGCGCGCGGATCTCGTTTTTGCTCAAACCCGCTTCGGCCAGGGGCGCGCGCGCGGCGCTCTCCCGGGCGGAGCGATGACCGGGCCGGAAATCGGACAGGTCGTCGGCGTTGGCGCCGTATAAAACATGGGAGAAACCTTTCTCCCTTGCGATGCGGTGCAGGTGGAGAAAAAGATCGGCCTTGCAGTGATAGCACCGATCCGCGCCGTTGCGGCGATAGTTGGGATTCTCCATCTCCGTGGCGCCGTAGTGGAGCAGCGGAAACCCCACCTCGCCCGCCACGGCGTCCGCTGCCAGTCGTTCGCGCTCCGGCAAGGAAGGACCCACCGCCAGACAGGCCAGCATGCGATTCGGTCCCAGCGCGCGCAAAGCCGCGGCGCACAGCACGGCGCTGTCCACGCCTCCGGAATAGCCGATCACGACGGAGGAAAAAGATTTCAGGATGTCCTGCAGGGCTTCAAGCTTCTTCTCGAGCCCGGCGTCGAAAATTTCGGACATGGAACTTAAGGTATAATTAGCCGCGATGTCGCATGGCAAACCCTTCGTCATTTCCGCGCCCTCCGGCGGTGGCAAAAGCTCGCTTATAGCGGAGCTCCTGCTTCGTTTTCCCCACAAACTGGGATATTCCGTTTCGGCCACGACGCGCGCGCCGCGTCACGACGAGGAGGACGGAAAACATTATTTCTTCAAAACCGCGCCGGCGTTCCAGTCCATGATAGCAGCGGGCGAATTGGCGGAGTACAATGAGGTCCACGGAAACCTGTACGGCACTCCGCGCGGCCCGCTGGATGCCTTGCTGGCGAGGGGCTTCAGCGTTTTACTGGACCTCGACGTCTACGGGAAGGTGAACTTCGACAGGGCTTACCCCGAAGCGGTCGGCATCCTTGTCGTCCCGCCTAGCGCGGAGGAACTGGAGCGCCGACTGCGCTCGCGCGCCTCGGACTCGGAGGAAACCATTCAGTTGCGGCTGCGCAACGCGCGGGACGAGCTGGAGTTCGCGGAGAAGAACGGGAAGTACGAGTACACCGTCGTGAACGACGATTTCAAGAGAGCCTTGGAAGAAATGACGGGGATTATAAAGAAAGAAGCGAAACTTTAATCGAGGCGAGCCCAAAGCTAAAACGCCATCCCCCGCCCGCCCCCGCGCTATCTCCTTGCCGTCTTAATCTTCGCCCTGCGGTTTTTACGCCGCACCACCAGCTTGAGTCCGGACCAAATCTCATCCACCGCGCACACCTTGACGTCGACCAAACCCTGGGGAAACGCATGCTTGCGAATCGCGTCTTCGGTAACGGTTTCGGAGGGATGGAGGCCCAGCGTTTTCCAGGAAGTTTTCTTCGGCCAGGAGATCCAGAGCTGACCGTCGTCCGCAAGCGCCTTCCGCAGCCGGGGCAGCGCCTCTTTTAAATCCTTTTCCAGGGAGCAGAAACACCACAGGAACGCGGAGGCCCGGATTTTGGAAAGGGAAGATTTGGATTCGAGCGCGGCTTCAGGGCATTCCGCGCGTACCTGCCGGATCAAGGCATCCGGTGCGCCCAGAGCCACCGGGGCGGCTCCGGACTTAAGCGCCGTAAGCCCCAATTTGGCCGCCAGCGTTTTACCGGAATAACCCGCCATGTTTGGGGTGGTTCAGACGACCTGAAATGCCCTGCGGCTTTAGAACGCGCTCTTTTTCCACTTCGCCTTGGAACCCAGCTGTTCCTCGATGCGGAGAAGTTGATTGTACTTGCAAACGCGATCGGTGCGCGACAGCGAGCCGGTCTTGATCTGCCCCGCGCTCGTGGCCACGGCCAGATCCGCGATGAAGGTGTCCTCGGTTTCCCCGGAGCGGTGGGACACCACCACGCCGTATTTTGCCTTCTTGGCCAAAGTGATGGCTTCCAGCGTCTCCGTGAGCGTGCCTATTTGGTTCACCTTGATGAGAATCGCGTTGGCGATTTTCTTGGCGATGCCCTGCTTCAGGATGGAAGGGTTGGTCACGAACAGATCGTCGCCCACGAGCTGGACTTTCTTGCCCAATACCGTGGTCAGTTCAGCCCATCCATTCCAGTCGTTCTGATCCATGCCGTCTTCGATGGAGTAGATGGGGTATTTGGAGCAGAGCTCGGCATAGAGCCGCACCATTTGGGTGGAGCTGAGCGACTTGCCCGTGCTCTTTTGGAAAACGTATTTGCCCGTGCTCTTTTCGAAGAATTCGGAAGAAGCCACGTCCAATGCGATTTTCACGTCCTGCTCCGGCTTGTATCCGGCGGATTCGATGGCTTTCATCAAACAGTCGAGCGCGTCGTTCGTGCCCTTGAGGCTGGGCGCGAATCCCCCCTCGTCCCCCACGGCGGTGGAAAGCCCGCGTTTTTTGAGGATGGATTTGAGGGTATGGAAGATTTCCACCGACATGCGGAGGCCTTCGGAAAAGTTCCGCGCGCCGACGGGAGCGATCATGAATTCCTGGAAGTCGATGGGAGCATCGCTGTGGGCTCCCCCGTTGATGACGTTGCACATCGGCAGGGGCAGGATGTAATTCTTGTTGCCGTAAACATCGGCCAGATAGGCGTAAAGGGGCACTCCGCTTTCGGCGGCCGCCGCCCGGGCGATGGCCAGCGAACATCCTAATATCGCATTGGCGCCGAGCTTGCCCTTGTTCGGGCTGCCGTCGGTTTCGATCATGAGGTGATCCAGTTCGGCCTGGCAGAAGGGATCCTTGCCGCGCAGGGTCTGAGCCAACACCGTCTTGACGTTCTTCACCGCCTTGGACACGCTTTTCCCCGCGTAGCGGCTTTTGTCTCCGTCGCGCAGTTCCACGGCTTCGCGCTCGCCGGTGGAGGCTCCGGAGGGTACGGCGGCGCGACCCACGGACCCGCCCGCGAGGGTAACGTCCACTTCAAGGGTGGGGTTGCCTCGTGAATCGAGAATCTGGCGGGCGTTAACCGAAGTAATGGAACTCATATGTCTGTTCTCCGCGTTGACTGGGCCTTGGCGTAGGGTTTAAAAGATAGGATGGGACAGGGGGGTGTCCAAGCGGATACTACCTTCCCGCCCAATGTTTCGCGTTTTATTCGGTATTTTCAAATGGGTTTTCCGCTGGCTTTGCTTGGCGGCCCTGCTCTGCCTCACTCTTGCGGTCCTGCGCACCTCACTTAGCCCGCTGCGAGATTCCGACATCTGGGAGCGCCTCTTTTCCTCCCGTCTCGTTTGGATCGGCATTGCCGGATGGGGAGTCCGCTTCGCGCTCACGCGCTGGCGAAAGCAGGATCCGTTCGAGTTCTTGGACACGCTCGAGCATGAGCTCACCCATGCCTTGATAGGTTATCTGACCTTTGCGCCGCCCATCTCCCTGACCGTCACCCTGCGGGAAGGCGGAGAAGTTGAATTGCCCCGCGCCAATCCCCTGGCGGCGCTGTCTCCCTATTTCCTTCCCCTGTTCGCCGCGCTCACTGCGCTGCTGACCCTGGTGCTGGAACCGAAATTTCTCCCCTACGGCCAGTATGCCGTCGCCTTTTTGCTCGGCGGTTTCGTGCACCGCTTTTGTCGCGAGTTTCATTTGGGGCAAAGCGACTTCAACCATTATGGAATTCTGTTCTCCATTAGTTTTGTCGCCGCCATGTTTCCGCTTTCCATCACCGGAGTGCTGGAAGCCGCGCGCCTTGGGCACCTGCCCTGGCACGACACCATCGGTCCCCGGTTCATGGAGCAAGGACGCTGGTGCGGCCATGCGATCCTAACCCTTTCTAGAAAGTTCCTTTGAAATCCATTCTGTGTAACCGTAACATTGTTGCGGGCGCGCAAAACGGAACATTATAAGTTTAAGGCACATGCAGTTTGCGCGCGTCCTGACCCCGCTGGCCATCCTTCTCATCTTTTTCTCCTCTTCGCCGGGAGCCGTCACCGGACCCAGCGGAGGACTGCGGCCGGACAACGCGGACGATCTCGCGCCGCATCCGGAAATAAGCAGCACCTTCAATGAGTTCTGGACCTATCTGTTCTGGCTGAATGGAAGCATCGAGGTCGAGGTTACCCTTTCGCATGCGCGCTTTGGCAACCTCAAGGATCCGGTTTGCGGCGCAAACCTTTCAGTGACGCGTTTCCGGGGCAACGATTACCGGGTGTCCCGCGAGTTCAATATCCAGAATTTCACCTATGACCCGGCACGGAGCCGGCTGGCGGTGCACGACCGGATTTTTTTCGAAGGCCGCCCGCCCGCTTCCCATCACCTGCTTTTCGCGACCGCGAAGAACGCGACATCCTATTTCCTGGATCTTTCATTTAAGAACATGACCCCGGGAGTCGTCTGGGGCGACGGCGTTTTCCACCTCGAGGACAACCAGCAGGTGGGGCTTTTCTTCCACATCCCCCGGGCGCAGGTGCACGGCCGGCTCGCCATTAATGGCGACACGCAAACCGTGGATGGATTCGGATGGATGGACCACACCTGGCAAACCCATTTCGCCCCCAAGCTTGTCGACGCGGGATACCGCTATGTGCTGCCTTCGGGGCGCGTGGAAGGGGGCTATTTTTTCCAGAAGGACGGCGGGGTTTTTGGTTACGGCCTGCGGGAGGAAAAAGGGCGCCTGGCCTTGCTGCGGCCGACGGCCTTTAAGACCCTGGAGCAAATGACCTGGGCGGACGTTGTTCAACCCAAGATTTTCGAGGTCGACTTTTACAATGGCGCTCCGGTGCGCTGCGAGTGGAAGGACCAGCGCCAGGTGAGTTCGGCCTTCCAGGAAATGAACTCCATGGAGCGCTTTGGCGCGAAACTTTTTCTGGGAGGCGACCTGTGCGGCTTTCGCGGCACGGGCGTGGTGAACGATTCCCTTCCCGCGCTGCTTTCCGTCACCGTTATCAAACGGTGATTATAAAGCGCTAATTGTTCTCATCTGGGTCGGGCAGGGGCGGATACATGGCGGTGACGCCTTTTTCGGTGGCAAACCAAATTTCGCCGACCAGCCCGGGCATCACGTAATAGACGAATTTCGTCATGATTCCGGGGGTGTTGTCAGGAGTCAGCAAGTCAAGATTCGTCCCGGAAAAATGGGCGACGCCGCCGCGGATACAGGCCCACACGTCCCCGGAAGCGCCCAGGGAAAGCGAGTACGTCAGTTCGCGCGAGAGATCCAGCAGGCGTGAATCCCCCTGGAAATTGGTCCATTTACCGTCCGGGCCCATGCGCGCGATCCCCGCTTGAGTGCCGACCCATAAAGCGCCCCCGGAATCCACGACCAAAGAAGTGATGCTGTTGTGCGGCAAACCGCCCTGTGTGTTGTCGGTGGTGTATTCCGTCCAGCTGGATCCGCTGAACTTCACCAGGCCGCCGATGGTGCCGATCCATTTGTTCCCAGAAGAATCCACGGCGATGGCCGTGACCACAGGGTTGGGCAACCGCCCGGCGATGTCGGCGCCCGTGTATGTCGTCCAAACATTGCCGTGCAGTTCGGCGAAACCGTTGCGCGTTCCTATCCATTGTTCCTCATGATACAACGCCAAGGCCAGGACTCCGTCGCTCGGCAGTCCCCCGTGGGTGCTGTCGCTGGTATAGTGCGTCCACTGGCCGTTGTCGTAGACGTCGAGGCCCCTTCCGTCCGTGCCTATCCAAAGCGCGCGATACTGATCCACTCCCAGGCAGGTGATGGAATCCGAGCTCAAGGATCCATTGCCGTTTTCCTTGGTGAAGATCTGGTAGTTGTCGTATTTATCCACCCAGGTGAGCCCGCCGGAGGTTCCGAAATACTTGTTCCCGAAATCATCCTGCGCCATCACCAACACCTGCTCCACCGCCAGGCGCTGCTGATCCATCAAAACCCAGCGGCCCACCGCCCCAACGGCCACCCCGTAGATCAAAGCTCCCAGGGCAATGGAACGAACCCACCAGCTTTTCATGCGCACCTCCCGGGATAATTTAGCGCCTTTAACGCCATCGTGCCGGTGTTACTACCATTCGCGGAGTGATTCCTTTAAGGTTCCATTTCATTTGGATTGGGCGTGATTTCCCGTTTGTGAACCGGCTGGCCGTGGAGTCGGTCCTTCAAATTCATCCAGAGGCAAAAGTCGTCGTGCATTTCCAGAATCCGCCGGAAGGCAATCCGGACTGGGAAGCCCTGAAGCGCAAAGCGGAATTCCATCCCATCGAACTGGATGCGTGGCTGCGCGAACTGCCCGGGCCGCTGCAGCCCGTGGGAAAGGTTTTGGAAAAGATTTCGGCGTCGTATCCCGCGGGAAGAAGCAACGTGCTGCGTTATCTCATCCTGTACCGCGAAGGGGGGATCTATCTCGATTTCGATACCCTGACTTTGCAGCCCTTTACTCCTCTGCTGGGGAGCCCGGCTTTTATCGGCGAGGAAGAAGTGTTTCGCTGCGACGACGACCGCATCGCCGGACGTTACACCTGGGATTTCCCCATCATGGCGGCTCTTTTCGGCGTGAGCTACGGGCTTTCCTATCTCAACAGCCGCTGGCTGGGAAATCTCGGTGCTCTGAACGCCGTGAATCGGGGTCTGATGCGCCTGTGGAGCGCGCGGAAGCTCAACAACGCGGTGTTGGGATCCGAGCCCGCCAATGCTTTCTTCACCAAGGCCCTGGAATTAATTCCATCCACCGAGGCGGGTATGCGCTTTGCGCTGGGTCCCATGCTCATGAACCGGACCTATGACGACTTGGCGGAATCGGCCGTCTCCATCCGCAGGCTCGACAAGGATGTTTTCTACACCATCCCGCCCAGCCAAACCTTCCGCTTCTTCTATGGACCGGCCCCTGCGCTTTCGAAGGAAGCCATTGCTATCCATTGGTGCTCCAGCAATCACCGGCAACTCGCGCCGAAGCTGACCCGTGCCGTGCTGGAAGATCCTTTTTCGCCCTACTCAAACAGTCTGTATGCGCAGCTCGCCCGGGCCATAATCGCCCGGGGAATTTAAAGAGCGTTTGGGGAACTTGGGGTACTCAGGGAACCTAGAGAACCCCAGTCCAAGTTTTCCGGAAGCGCCAGCGTTCGATTCTTTTTCAGGCCGCGTAAAACGCGCTCAATGTTTTGAGCCGTCAGGCGGTGATCGAAATCGTGCGGGTGCAGCGCCACGCGCACGACTTCGGAATCGTTAAACCATCGTGCGCGCAAAGGGCAGACGACCAAGGAACCGTATTTGCGGAGCAAAGTGCGCGTGGCCCAGGTGATGACTGGCGCGGGCAGAAGGATTCCCCGGTTCACGTCATAGATGTGGCGGTGATCCTCCGTAAAGGGCAGCCCCGCCTCCTTCAAAAGCGGCAGGAGCACCGGGGGCCGAAACAGCCATGCGGGAGGGACAAAACCGGAGGGCTTCGCGCCCTGAAAGCAATGGGAGAATTCCTCCAAACCGGCTTTAAGACGCTGGCGCTGCATGGCGGCATCCAGCGCCAAAAATTCGCCCTCGCCCGCCGTCAGGAAGCGCTGCTTCAGACGATCCGTAAAGGACAAGGGTTCCGGATCCCTTTCGCTCGGACGATCCTGATGGTAGTAGCCATGCAGCCACCAGTCCACCTTAAACGGACGGTCCCGGCGGCACCAGTCGAGAAACTCCGGATACTCTGAAGCGCGGTAACGGCCGTGGAACGATGGCACGAACAGATACTGCACCTGGTTTATGCCCAGCGCCCGAAACAGCGCTTCCGCTCTCCGCAGGCGCTGAATATGGACGGGCGCCACGTCGTGCAGCGACACGATAAGATACCGGGCGGACGCCGTCATCCGGCCAGTCCCTGCCAGGTCGCCACCATGCGGCCCACGGCTTCGTCCCAGGTTCCGTAACGTTTGGCGACGGCGCGATGCCGCACGGACAAAACGGGAAGATCGGAGGCTGCGGCTGCCCTAATTTTTTCGAGAAAACTTCCCGCGTTTCCGGCGTCAAATCCGAACGGGGATTGC
>Ga0206883_1048_pt1 | contig 23049 bp, 10 predicted proteins | sample Alteio_BWOrgCont_2_FD_152910 | JGI IMG/M metagenome (GOLD analysis project Ga0206883, IMG submission 152910) | Enriched cells from forest soil in Barre Woods Harvard Forest LTER site, Petersham, Massachusetts, United States -... | ecosystem: Environmental > Terrestrial > Soil > Temperate forest > O... | reverse complement strand
TTACGTATAACCGCGTTATAACTATCGGCAATAAATAAATTACCTGCATTATCTAAAGTTAGTCCTATAGGATTATTCAATTGAGCTACAGATGCTGCTAACCCATCACCACTGTACCCACTAATTCCGTTTCCAGCAACTGTAGAAATTACCCCTAAAGTATTTATTTTACGAATAGCATTATTGCCCTGGTCTGCAATATATAAATTGCCATAAGTATCAAAAGCTATTTGCTCAGGATAACTTAATTCTGCTAGGGAAGCCGCCCCTCCATCACCACTATATGCGGGTGTTCCATTTCCGGCTATAGTAGTTATAATACCTGTCGTATATATCTTTCTTATGCAATGATTATGATTATCAGCAATATATAGATTCCCCGTTGCATCAAGAGCTAACCCTGATGGTACGAAAAATTCTGCGGCAGTAGCCTGTCCTCCATCACCGCTATATCCCGGGAATCCATTTCCAGCTATGATGGTTATAATACCTGAGATATCTATTTTATATATTTGACTATTACCTCCGTCTGCAATATATAAATTACCTAGTGCATCAATATATATTCCATCTGGCTCCCCTAATCCTGCTGCAGTGGCAGGCTCTCCATTTTGGACATCTTCTATCATTCCATTTCCAGCAATAGTTGTTATAATTCCCGCAGTATTTACTTTGCGGACACGCGAATTACTAGCATCGCAGATATATAAATTGTTTGAAGCATCAAAAGTAATTGCTGATGGGTCATCTAATTTTGCAGCAGTGGCTTGTCCCCCATCGCCACCATAGCTTATTGTATCATTTCCAGCCACGGTAGTAATAATGCTTTGAGCCTTTACAGAAATTAGCATTACCTGCAAAATGAATAACACTGCTGTTAACCTATATTTTATAACTCTCGCCATTTACTATAAATTTAAAACTTATTTAGTAATAATAAAATATATTTTATCTCACTAATTCTAAAAAACCTTTTAAGTTTTTTTGCTCGTTAGTTTTACCATCCGTATAACTTATCATATAATAATAAGTGCCTGCACTACACTCTAAACCCGATGTACTATGCCCATCCCATGCAATATTGTTGAGTGTTGTTGGAGCATCAAAAACTTTTATTCCCCAACGGTCATAAATAATGCATTGATAATTTAGTACGCTTAAAGGATTTTGTATTAAAGGTTGCCAGGCATCATTTATGCCATCGGCATTTGGTGTGAAAATATTTGGTGCAATTATAATGGGCGATTGGCAATAATCAATAATTACAGTAACGTTACTGTACGTAGTAAAGCAACTATCTTTTACTGATAAAGTATACGTTGTACTTGCAAGTGGTTTAACCATAACTTGTGTATTATGACTTTGCAATGGTTGCCAGTTATAAGTACACCAACTGCATTGGTTATATACACTTAGTAAGGCACTATCTCCAATACAAATAGTAGTATCATTGCTTGCTTTTGCTATAACGGAGGTTGGTACGTGTACGGTAAGCGTATCATAACTAAAAATGCCGCATTGCTTTTTTTGTAAAACATAGGTGGTAGTTTTTTGTGGTTGTGCTATGTTATAGCTAAGCGTATCATTGTATTTTAAACTACTACTGTCTCCTTTTAAAATGCTCCAGTTATAATTTGCTCCAAAAGTTGCATTGTTATTGCCTAAACTTACCGCTATTCCTTTGCAAATTGTTGTATCTCTACCTGCATAGGCATTATTATATTCTGTCAGGCTTATGTCATCTATATAATAAGTAGATATATAATTATTGGGAGCACAACAAAAGAGAGAGCCTGTGTTCGGGCTAAAAACTGCGTCTGTATTTGCATCATCATAAAAATTACCTATAGTAATATAATTCTCTCCTCCATTGGCGGTAAAAGTTCCCTGCACAGCTGTCCAGCCTGTATAATTAGTTAACATATTCCCATAAGGATTTTCAACTTGAGGATTTGCACTAATCAAATATTGATTAAAATTATTTACAGCATTTTTTGAAAAATAACAACCCACTCTTGATGAAGCATAAGTTGCGTAAGCATCCATTAAACTTACATAAAGAGACGAGCAGTAGATTCTATTTTTTCTTAAACTATCAAGTAATTTAGTTTGAACATACTCTCTTACGTTTGAACCGGAAACTGAAACGCCATAACCCAAAACTTGAACTTCCGCGTATCCTTTTCCTGTATGTGCATATTGCCAACCGCCAATATTTGCCGGAACTCCCAAAAAAGGACATGTATCTGTATTGCATTTAATGGTATCTATTTCATTAAAAAGGCTTGGTGTTCCATTATTTGGGTTTACCCAGTCAACGGCATATGTTATAGTTTCGTTGCCAACTAACGCACAAGGCGGAGGGAAATTTTGAATATTTTCAAAACTACCATTAGGCACAAGGTTTTGTGCCTTAGTAAAAAAGAACAAAAAATAAGCAGTTATAAATAGTATGCGTTTCACTGTACAAATATCTTAAAATAAAACAAGGCGGTAATGCCGCCTTGTTTTATTTATTATGTTCGGTTGTTTATTTTAAAATAATTAATTTATCCAATTGCATTACCACGCCATTTAACATTACTTTATACATACGGGTCTAAGGTTTTCTGATTTTTCGAAATTAAAACAGGAAAATATTACTAATGAAAAAATTAAAATCAGAACCCAAAAAACAAATGAAATTATAGTAGTTCCAATACATCCAAAAGTAAAGGAGATTTTAAAAAAGTATGATAACAATTTACCACCCGCCATTTCTAATCAAAAGATGAATGAATATTTAAAAGGCATTGGGAAATTAGCAGGACTAAATGATAAAGTTGAAATTTCAAAGAATAGAGGCGGCATTAAAACAAAATGAATATTATTTCGCGCAGAATTATTCCATTTAGTAACCCACCTAATCTAAGGTCTTTAGTTGAGTTGTAAATGCACTTGTTGTGGTTGGGCTTAATGTAAAAGGCACAGTCTGATTAGCCCCAATTATTATAGGAACAAAGGACGAATAAAGTTTGCCACCTTTAATACCAATAGCTACAACGGTACATTGTAAACCTTGTGGGGCGTATTGATATGGAAAATACTCATAATAAGAACCATAAACATGCACCATTGAGGATTGATTTTTAAAGAATAAAAAGACTTCTGTGCCGTACGTAGCAACACTATCTTTAGCTAATAAGATTAAAGTGGTTTGTGGGTAAGCAGCAAAATAAGTAGCATTATCACTATTACACCAACTTCCTGAATCAACGGGGTTATTGTATTCATATAAACTGAAAATATAATTCCGGGAAAATATACTTACAGTATCCGCAACTGGCGGAGTCCAAGCCATTGCGCTAGGGCATAACGCTGGGCAATTATTCATCATGGAATCTTTAAGAATAAAAGCCTTCATTGCATTATCAATTCCACCAGTTAAAGAAGCTGGTTGAGAAACAGTTATTTTCTTTCCCGATGCAAGAATAAGGGCAGAATTATTTTGAACAGTCTTTATAAAAAATTCTCCACCTGATTTTAAAGGCGCTCCTCCAAAACCAATATTAGTTGGCATATTTGCTAAAAACATATCACTCTTTTTGTATATATCTTTAAATTGTATGGTTACGTTACCTGTAACAGGTGTGCCTGATTGTGTGGTAAAAGCATTTGCAGGAACTGTAACTGTTGTTCCTTGTGGAGAACTAAAACTACCTCCCGTATTTGCATTTACAGTATAAGTTTGCATAGCAACGTTGTTGTTTGCAAAAAAAACTTGCACAGAAGAATAGTTGTCAGAAGTAGATGAAGGAGGTGTACTTGTTGTTGCTTTTGTATCTTTTTTACACGATACTACTATTATAATTGTGGCAATAAAAAATAATGTTTTTTTCATATATTATATTTAATGTTGTACAATAACTTTTTGTGTAGAAATATTTTGGTTTGTTTTTACTTGCAAAAAATAGACACCATTATCTAAACTACTTGCATTAATATTGGCTTTGTTATTTAGTGTTTGACTTAATACCATTTTACCTGTAACATCAAATAACTGCAAATTTTGTTTTTCGGTTGTGTAGTTTGTTTCTACGGCAAAATTACCGTTGCTTGGGTTAGGATAAACAGTTAGCTGAATATCATTTTTAAATTGCTGTATGCCAACTGTAATGTCGGTTTTTCGTATTATACCATTTCCATTATCTGAAAAATACAAATAACCATTATTATCAAATGTAACTCCATAAGGATAATTTATTTCGGTATTTAATGCAGTATGCCCATCTCCATTAAAGCCGTTTACCCCAGTACCAATAACCGTATTTATAATATCTGTACTACCATTTATCATTCTAATACGGTTATTGAGTAAATCGGCGAAGAATACATTACCCGACTTATCAACTGCAATTCCCAATGCTCCAAAAATTTTAGCATTGATTGCAAGCCCCCCATCTCCACTATATCCTGAACTATCTCCGGTTAAAGTTGTTATAATTCCATTAGTATCTATCTTGCGTATGCGAGAATGAACACTCCCTACATCTCCATCATGAAAATATACATTCCCATATTTATCAGCGGTAATTTCATTTGTAGGGTTCATCTGAGCATTTACAGCAAGCCCGTTATCTCCACTAAAACCTGCTACACCAGTTCCACCAATAGTGGTTATAATGCCTGAAGTATCTATTTTCCGTATCCTGAGATTTCCTCCATCTGAAATATACATATTTCCTATGCTATCAAACCCCATATCAGTTGAACCATCAAATTGTGCAGCAGTTGCTTGCGAGCCATCACCGCTAAAGCCACTTATTCCATTACCAACAACCGTTGTAATAATACCCAATGTATTTACTTTTCGTATTCTATAATTATTTACATCTGCAATATAAATATTGCCTATTCTATCGGCAGCTACTCCAGTACAATAATTAAGTGCGGCACTTGTAGCAGGAATATTATCTCCGTTATAGCTACCTGTTCCGCCAATGCCAGCAAAAGTTGTAATGTTACCTGCGGCATCTACTTTTCTTATGCGATTGTTATCTCGGTCTGCTAAATAAACATTTCCTTGCTTATCGACCGTTAAACCCCATACACTATTTAAGCAGGCATTTGTAGCAGCTCCACCATCACCACAATAACTTGCCGAGCCATTGCCCGCAATGGTGCCTATAATTTGTGCCTTAGCATAACCAAAGGTTAATAATAAAAAAAAGGTTGCAAAAAATATTTTTAAATACTGTTTCATAAAAATAAAATATCGCTGCAATATACTATTGCAGCGATATTAAAGATACCTAATTATTAATTATTTACAACTAATTTTTGGGTAACAACCTTGCCATCACTTCCTTTTAAGTTTACCATATAAACGCCACTTACTAATGTGTTTTGTAAATTAACCACCCCGTTTACAAGGTATAAAGTTTGTTTGCTATCTTAGTCTAAAACACAAAATTATATTGAAAATTGATTTTTCTTCAGTTCATTTCTACCTCTTTTAGAGTTAATTTTTATTCTTGAAAAACATTTTATCAACATTAACAAAAAACGAATAAATCATCTAACATGTAAGATTTTTTCATTTAGTGTAAATTCTGTTTTTTGTTAAAAATGGCTGTGCGTAAATACCAAAAAGGAACACAGCGTTTTTTAGTAAAATTGGGTTTTTGGTTAAATTCAAAACCTTACATGTAAATCATGTGTATTATTTTTTAATAAACTGTTAAGTTTCTAACGGCGTTAAAATAGTTAAAACTATTATCATATCATTGCCAAAAAATTTAACGAAAACCTGTTTTATGGTACCCTTTACAAAAATTAAACTGGCAATATTGGCTACACTATTTGCTTTAACAATTAAAGCACAAACATGGCCGGTTGATACAACAGGACTTCAAACACAAAATTGGGCTTGTGGTGTAGACCAAAGTTTTTGGAATAATGTAAACTTAGACCCCGACGTTTCAAACGCTCGCATGGTTCACGATACTACTATTTTATCTTACATTACAAATACGGTAACCCCGACAACTTTCACTATACCTGTTGTTTTTCACGTTATCTCAACCAGTTCGCTAACAACTGTTTTGCCATATGAACAAATTAAATGGCAAATAGCGGCACTTAATGCAGCTTATCAAAATCAATTAATTTCGTTTAGAGGTGGAAGTGTGGGCTTATATACAGCTCCCACAAGTGTAGTATTTGTGTTAGCTTGTAACGCAGAGCCTTTGAATGGAACAGGTTATAATCCAACCACAGGGCAACCAAATGGATGGACAAACACAAACGAACCCGGTGTTGTACGTTATGATGTATCGACATCTACTTATAGTAATTCTATTCTTAATCAAGGGGTCTTGGATGCTTCAACTTATGGTCCGATGTTAAATGTGACAAACCCAACTGGATATTTTCCTAAAACAGATTACCTAAATATTTATTGCGTACCAAATATAGCTTCATCAGGTGGTGGTTCGGTAATTGGCTTTGGTACTTTTCCGTGGATGAATTTAGCACTTGATGGAATTACCATGCGTATAGATTGCATTGGTAATAATTCATATCCTACTAATTTTAATATGCTTGGGCAATTAGATAAAGGAATGATTTTAGCACACGAAGCAGGGCATTACTTAGGACTTTACCACACGTTTGAATCGGTTATAAATACTAATCCCACAACTGCAGGTGGTGCTTCAAATTGTTATGGTATGCTTGGACCAATTAGTAGTGCAACTGCAACTGCCTATACAGACGGAGATGAAGTATATGACACGCCATCAACAAAAGTAACAAGCGATTTAGGGAATCTTTTAGGTATAAATACGTGTAATGAAACTAACGCGCCCTATCAAAATTACACAACAGTTCCATCACACACACTAGCCGACCAGCCTGACCAGTTAGAAAATTTTATGTGTTATTCGGATGATGATAAAATGAACACTTTTACAAATTTCCAAGCTCAACGTATGTGGGGTTCACTCAGTGGGTCTTATGGTGTAGGTCAACGTACAAACTTAGTTTCACCTGCAAATTTAACAGCACGAGGAGTAAGTACATGTAATGCATATACAGGCATTGTATCAGGTGTATTTAATTACGCACTTTCATCAACAAGTACTTGTACAAGTGTCGTTATGCAATTTACAAACCCTAATACTTCTGGTTTTAATAGCCCGCCCACAACAACATATAGCTGGACTTTTGGCGATGGAGGAACATCAATTTCAGTAAACCCTTCACATACTTATACCACACAAAGTAGCTTTACGGTAACTTGTGTTGCTACAAACACGATGCATACACCTACCACAAACTCGTATTCTACTGTAATTTCTACAAATTTTAATGTACATATAGTTGGACAAAGTAGTCAACAAGCAGGTGCGCTTAGTTGTACTGTTTGCCCTGCAAATACAACCACCGCAACAGTTTGTAGAGGTGCGGAACAAACTATTTTTGTGTGGTTTGATGTAAACGTACCATCTGCTACTATTACGGATGGAACTAATAATTACGTAGTGAAAAACTATATGAATTTATCTCAACCTGAAGTAATTCCTTATTTAATTACGGCTACTAATACAGCTACATATAGTATATCACCTGCCACTTGTAATGGGGTTTTTAATGGTTCGGCAACTTTTAATGTAATAGATTGCTGCCCAACTATGATTACGAATGGTGACTTTGAATCAACTTATACTACAACTCCTACGTATGGTTTTGCCACTGATTTATTTTATACAACAACACCTGTTAATATTAGCGGTGTTCAGCAATTTGGAGATTATGATGTAAACACCTTAGGTGCCGGATATTTTGGACCTTATTATCCATTCGACAGTCCATCTTCTTTTCAAAACGCTACCGGAAAAGTATTGCAAATTGATGGTTTTGAGGGTAACAACTCAATTGTAAATATTCCAGCAGGTTGTGGTGAGGGTGTTGCACCCCGTATTTGGCAAGAAACCATTACAGGCTTATTACCTAACACGCCTTATTTTTATTCATTTAAAGTAATGGAAAATTATGGTAATACGCTTGGTTGCTTATTGAATTTTCAGACGAGTATAGCATCTAATACACTTACACTATTACCTACTCAAACTTTTACACCTACTGTAGATTATACCAGATCACCACTAATGATAGATTGGACAGTTTATACATATTCATTTACAACACCACCAACGGTTACTACAAGCAACACATTTTCGGTAACCATCAATCAGGTAAATAATTTTGAAGGATCTGATTATGATATTTTAATGGATAACATTACCTTAAATCAAATGACACCGGGTTTACAAGCCATTGGAAATGCAACTATTTGTGCTGAAGGCACTCATTCGCCACCACTTGGAACTCAAGTAAATTGTGCCGACCCTACACAATATACATTTGCTTGGACTCCAACTGTATCAGTATCCTGTCCCACTTGTTCAGTTACAATAGCACATCCCACGGCAACTACGGTATATACATTAGTGGCAGTGCCAACAAATACGTTAGGCGGTTTACTGCCATCTTATGTATCAACAGTTACTGTAACACTTGCTTCTGCACCTCCATTTAGTATTATAGCCAGTAGTACAACGCTTTGCCCTGGCATAACCTCTGCAACATTAACAGCCGGCGGCTCAGGTGCTAATAATTATATTTGGACTCCGGGTGGAGCAACAACCAATTCAATTGTAGTTACACCAACAGTTACTACAACATATACATTATCAGGTGAAGGAATTGGTAAATGCACAGCCACCCCAGCTACTATAACAATAAACATAAACAATACACCAACTACAATTTCTGTAACACCAACATCTACTGCATTATGTTCAAGCAACACATCGGCAACATTAACAGCCAGCGGAGCAACCACGTATACTTGGATGCCAGCCTTTAATATAACGGGTAGTAGTAACACGTATAGCGTAACAGCAAGCCCTCCTACAAATACAACATTTACCGTTATGGGTACAAATAATGGCTGTGTAGGCACTAATACGGTTGCAGTATCTATAGTACCAGGACCCGTTTTAACTTTTACGGCTATTCCATCCTCTTCTATTTGTATAGGGCAAACAGCAACACTAACTGTTGGCGGAGCAAGTACCTATAGTTGGAGCACAGGAGCAACTACACCAAGCATTGTTGTTACACCTACCGTACCTACTAATTATTCAATTGAAGGAATAAGTACAAGTGGGTGTCCGGCATTCAATAATATACCAATAATTGTAAATACATATCCTACCTTAACGGTTACTGCCGCACCAACTTCAGTATGTGTTGGACAACAGGTAAATATGGCAGTTGGTACAGCAGTTTCATACTCTTGGTCTCCTGCAGCAAGTTTAAATAGTACAAGCAATAATAGTGTTATTGCCACACCGTATAGTACTACTACTTACACCGTAGTTGGTGCAAACGGAAATTGTCCAACCACACAAACGGTAGCTATAACAGTTACCACAAGTTCATGTACAGGAACACCACCGGTTAGTTATAATCTTACGGGTACAAATACATACTCTACAACTCCTCTTCTTATAAATGCAAATTCTAACCTGCTTATTAATACAGGAGGTAACATTACATTTACAAATACTGAAATGCGTATAGCACCAAACGCTACAATTACCGTAGCACCAAGCGCAACACTTACAATAAGTGGTAGTTGGTTACATGCATGTGCAGGTTGCACAGGCAGTATGTGGGAAGGCATTATAGTAGAAAATGGCGGCGTGCTTGTAGTTAACAACAGTTATATAGAAGATGCTTTAAAAGCTGTTTACACATCAGCCAGTTCAACTACTACACCTATACCATCCTATACCGTTACCAATAGTATTTTAAATAAAAATATTTATGGAATTTATGTTGATTCGCATCAGGGTAACCTTAGTGGTAATACAGTATATAACACAGTATTTACTTGTCGTAGTTTATCAAGCCATACTACGGCTAACTTAGGCTCTATAAAAACCAATATTGCGGCGGCAACCCCTTTAATTCCAAGTACATCAAACCCTTTAGCTACGCCATTAAATTTAACCTCTCCTCAGGATGGCATTTATGTAAATGCGGTTAATGTAGCTAACCCTGTTAATGTGGGCGTTACCACCCAAACCTATAATTTGTTTGATAATTTACGTTTTGGCATACGAGTTGCTGCAAGTAGCATTACAGTGGAAAATAATTACTTCCAAAATCTTGTTGGTAATAATACAAATGGTACACTTTTTGGTGTAGGCGTTTTTCTTGATGCTACCACATTTCGCGTTTTTTCGGTCAGGTCTGTGTTAACAATAGGAAACAACACCACAGCAGGGAAAAATTATTTCACCAATTGTTTAATAGGTGTATATACTAATAGAGTTCATGAGGCTTATATTAACGACAACACGTTTAATAACGAAACAACCGCTACTACTTTTAGTGGAACGCCCACAACAGGGCAGTACGGCGTTTTTCAAACTGCATTTGGATTTGGCGCATCTGGTTCTGATTTTGAAAACATGCAGTTTGAAAACAACACGTGTCAAAACTACGCTACCGGATATTGGTCAGATTTTGGCAAACCATATAACACTGGTCATAATGCTTCCTATTTTTACAATAATGTAATGAATGGAGCAGGAACAGGCACCCAGTATATGAACTATGGTATATACTTGCAACAAAGCACTCCAAGTACAAACACAGTTGTGCCGCAAGACAATATGTGGGTAACTGCTAACACCATTACAAATGTAAACACCAGTTGTGTATCGGTTAACTCAGTTAACACCAGTACTGTATCGGGTTTTTTAACCATTAGCCAAAACACCGAGCTTAGTGTAAAACCAAATACGTATACCGTAATACAAAACCCACGCGTTGCAGCCGTTAGAGTATCCGGTAGTTATTTAACTCACGTAAACGATAACACCAATATACGTTGCACAGGTTTAACAGGTACTGTTACACCTACACAGTACCAAGCAGGCATTTATGTTACCCAAAGCCCTAATAGTTTTGTATGTTGCAACACTATAAGCAATATAGGTGAAGACATAGTATTTGAAGGTACAAGTATTACCTATAACAACAACATGAGCCGCAATAATTTCGATTACAGCAAATATGGCTTTGTGTTACGTAATGGCGGTATAATTGGCGACCAAGGCGGAAGCACTTTTCCGCACGATAATATATGGACTATTAGCACCCATTTTACAGACCATACTTTAGCCGATAACTCTAACCCAAGTGCCAGCCCCACCAGTAAATTATATTGCCGTACGGCTACCTGCACAGGCAGCACAACTTATTTACCTTGTGCAAATACATATACAAACCTGGGAACTCCTTATGTAACTGGAACTACTTTAATAAGTACCACAGGCAGCAGTAGCCAACACTGTGCATCTGATGGCGGCGGTGGCGGTGGCGGTGGTCGTATGGCAGCACCCGGTATAAATAATAATACAGATACTGCTTACTACCAAAACATACAAAACAGTATACGTAATACAACCAACCGTTACCCCGTTTACGATGTTGAAACCCGATGGGCTTTACAGCATTACCTGAGTAGTGCAAACCCATATATGCTTGCCGCCACAGGTTACGAAAACGCCCAAGCCTTTGCTATGGTTGATGCTAAGCTGGCTGACGAAAATTATACCGCAGCACAAAGCCTGCTTAATAGCATACAGCCAACTAATGTTATAGAACAAAACTGGCTAACCGTAAGTAATATAATAATTAAGCAGCAAAATAATAATGCCTTAACCAATGCCGATGTAAATGCCCTGCAACATGTAGCTGAACAATGTTACTTAACAGGCGGCAATATAGTTTGGCGAGCAAGGGCTATACTTGATTGTTATTATAAAACCATACTTAATTACCCCGATTTATGTGTTGCCAACAACAGCATAGCACGCTTAAATGCGGCTACAAGCGGTATAGAAAACCCTTATACCAACCAACTGGTAAATTTTTACCCGAACCCTAATAACGGTAAAATGACTTTTGAGTACACTATTACAAATGATGCCAGTTTGGAAATAAGCGATTTAAATGGTAGATTAGTAGGAACTTATTTTTTACCTGCTTATAACAACGTAGCCGAAGTTAGAAACGAAGATTTAAAAAATGGTATATATATGTACCGTGTTATATCTAATGGTATAGTTATTAAAATTGGTAAAATTATTATTATGCAATAGTGAAGCACAACATAGCTATATTTATATTTATTCTGTGCCTTGGTAATTTTATCAAGGCACAGAATTTAGTTTTAAACTCAAGTTTTGAACAGCATACCCAATGTCCTAATCAGGAAAGTCAAATTAGTTATTGTAATAATTGGGAGGATGGTGTTACACATGGAAGTTGTGATTATTATTCTGCATTAAATTGTACTGGTAATTTCTCACCCCCTCTTTTAAACCCAAGTGCTTCTTTAGTTTGGTACCAACAACCGTTGAGTGGTAAATCATTTGCTGGATTTATTCCTTATTATGGAAACCCAGGTGCGCCGTCTACTTTTGCAGAGTTTTTGCAAGGGAAATTCAATTCTTCTTTAACTACAAATAAGCTTTACTATATTGAATATTATATTGTGTCTGCATCAAATGTGAAATATTTCCTACATGATATAGCTGCATTACTTACAGATACCACAGACCCCAATAACTTACAAAATTATACGCCACAGATTTTACCCGCGCCTCATGTAATTTATAAAGATACTGTTAAATGGATGAAAATTAATGGATATTATACGGCGCAAGGGGGTGAAAAATATATTACAATAGGTAATTATACACCTTACGGACAAGAGTTGAAAGATTCTACTATTAGCTATATGCCTACTGTTGCCTATTATTTTGTGGATAGTGTAGGAGTATATGAAGTAACCCATTTAGATATTTGGAATGCTGGACCTGATAAGTATATTAATTATGGAGATAGTGTGCAAATAGGCAACCCTAATACAGATTATAGTATGTTTAATTGGGTAGACAGTACAAATACTGTTACTTATTTAAGTGATAGTACAGATGCACACCCTTGGAGTAAACCTGTACAAACAACAATATATTATGTAACAAAAACACAAGGCACTAATGTATTTAAAGATACGGTTACAGTTTATGTAATAGGTGGGGTTGGCATACAACAAGTAGCAGGTAATAATATGCAAATAAAAATTTACCCAAACCCCAACAAAGGTAATTTTTTGATAGAAACAAATACAACAGAAGAACAAACATTACAAATATTTGATGTTACTAGTAAAATGGTGTTAAACCAAAACATAAACGGTAAAACCAATATTGATGCAAGTAATTTAGATAATGGCATGTATTTTATACAAGTAAAAACAAAAGAAAATATTTACAAGCAAAAAATTATAGTGCAGCATTAATATGAAACGAACACTATTTTTGTTGTTTTCTATTTTGTGTCTTAGTAATTATACCAAAGCACAAAGCTTGGTGAGTAATGGTTACTTTGAAATTATTGATAGTTGCTCTCCAACGATATCATCAACAGGTACAAATATTAGTGATGCAATAGGCTGGCAAGCCGCTGCGATAACTCCAGATTTATTTAATGCTTGCTCGAATGGTAATAATAGTATACCTTATAATGGATTTGGTTATCAAAAGGATTGTTGTGGAGGAAGTGCCTATGCTGGTATATATGTATTTTACAAAAATAGTTTTGGTAACGACCAACGAGAATATATAGGCACTAAACTAATTGATACATTAAAAGCAGGTCATAAATATATAGCAAATATGTATGTAAGTAATTCAGATTATTGGCATAATGCTATATCTACTATGGGGATGCTTTTTACAGATACAATCATAATTTTACCTCCGGGACAAGGCTATATAACTGCTAACCCTCAAATAAAAAACACTACACTTTTAGCAGATACACTTAATTGGATGTTAGTACAAGACACCATTACTGCTATTGGAAATGAAGTTTATTTAACCATAGGAAATTTTGATACGGATGGGGCATGTGGTGGTGTTTCTATGGCGAGTGAAGCTTATTATTATATAGATGGTGTAAGTGTTTATGATGTAGCTACAATAGGTATAAGAGCAAAATAAAAATAAGGAGCCAGAGATAAGTGTTTACCCGAACCCAAACAACGGTAAAATGACTTTTGAGTACACCATTACAAATGATGCCAGTTTGGAAATAAGCGATTTAAATGGTAGATTAGTAGGAACTTATTTTTTACCAGCTTATAACAACGTAGCCGAAGTTAGAAACGAAGATTTAAAAAACGGTATATATATGTATCGTGTTATATCTAACGGAATTGTTATTAAAATTGATAAAATTATTATTATGCAATAGTGAACTTTTATAAAAAAAATACCAAAGCACAAAGTTTAGTATATAACGGATATTTTGAAATTCACGATACCTGTCCAAATATTGGTGGTCAAATAACTTATGCTATGGGATGGACTGCTGCCGCTTACACTCCAGATTATTATGATATATGTGCAGGAAACAATCCTGATTTTAGTTTGCCTCTTAATTCTCGTGGCTATCAACAAGACTGTTGTGGAGGGGAGGGGTACGCTGGTATAACAGTATTTGCAGTAAGTCCACAGCTCATTAGAGAATATATGCAAACGAAATTAATTGACACACTAAAAGCAGGACATAAATATTTGGTAAGTATGTATGTAAGCCGAGCTAACGATATTGATTATGCCATAGCCACAATGGGTATATTATTTACGGATACAGTAATAAATTTACCATTTCCTCAAGGCTTTATAAATACAAATCCACAAATAAAAAACACAACACTTTTAGCAGATACACTTAATTGGATATTGGTGCAAGACACCATTACTGCGGTTGGCAATGAAGTTTATTTAACCATAGGTAATTTTAGTTTAGATTCTTTATCAGATACTGTAAAAGTAGGTGGTAATGGCACTTACTCTGGTTTTACATACTATTATATAGATGGTGTAAGTGTTTATGATGTTGCTACAATAGGTATAGAGCAAAATAAAAATAAGGAGGCAGAGATATCTATTTATCCAAACCCCGCCAGTAATAAAGCTATCGTAGATGCAACAGATATAACTAATATAAAGCTATTTGATATGTTAGGCAAAGAAATAACAAGCACTAAAGCAAACGAAATTGATGTAAGTGGTTTTAATGATGGTGTTTACTTTATACAAGTACAAACAAACCAAAGCATAACTACACAAAAAATTATTGTGCAACATTAAAACAAAAGCATGAGAAAAATATTATTCGTATTTGTTGCCTTACTATACTTGCATTGTTTACAAACCAAAGCGCAGGGCTACCACAAGTTTTTAAATAACTCCAGTTGGTGTCAATCTGCAAACCCAGGTTTTGCGCAGCCAATAAATTATTATGTATATAACCAAAACATAGATACTATTATTAATAGTGTAACCTATGCTAAAATAGTAATTAGTGGGGGCAGCACAACTTTTTTTGCAAGAGAAGATACCATAGCTAAAAAAGTTTACATAAAAGATAATGTTAATGTACCCGAAGTTATTTTATATGATTTTAGTTTAAATGTAGGCGATACACTGTATGCAAAACATGGCTGGGGTGCTGGTTATAAACTTATTGTTAGAACCATAGATACAGTTACAACACTTGTTGGGCAAAGAAGGCAATTTCATTTAAGCGACACAAGTGGTGTTTATGGTTATAGCACTATTGAAAGTATAGGCTCAATGGAAGACCCATTTTTAAATTTTATTCCCGCCGGAGACCCCGTTTATTTTTTAGTATGCAGCTACCAAAATCATATTCCGGTTTATAATGCTAATTTATATGGATATACTTGTTACTCGTACGATACTATACCCTGCAATGCAGCCTTTACATATACTTTAGAGCCAAATGGACAAGTAACTTTTACAAACCTTGCACCTGCTTATTCCTATTCTTGGTTTGGAGAAGTTACAAATTACTTCACCGTAAACACTCCTTCAGTAACTATCACGTTTCCTTGCAACGGCACATATAGTGTTGGTTGTGGAGCTTCTATGAACCCACCGAGCGAGTATAATGATTTTTGTATTGCAACTCAATATAATATAACTATTACAAGCTTACCAGATAGCCTGCTTCCAAATTTTACATACACATTAGGGTGTAACGGTGAAATAAACCTAACAAATACTTCCATAAATTTAACTTCAGATACAAGTATATCTTATTACTGGAGCATTTCTGACATTACTCCGCCTTATACTTATGGCAGCGGCAGCGGTTTAACATCTCCCTCATTTACATTTCCGGTTAACACATCGGTTGTAGTTACTCTTAATATACAAGGAGCGCAGTATTCGTATTGTTCTAACAGCAATAGTTTTACCGATACTATTTTCCTCCCACCACCTCCAACTCTAAACTTGTTCTTACAAAAAGATACCGCTTTAGCAAACACTTGGAACGCCTATCCAAACTATTCGGCACAAGTAACAAATGCCACTTGGAATTGGGGCGATGGCACTTCAACTCAAGGGCTTTACCCAAGTCATATGTATTCAACTACAGGTACTTATAGTATTTGTGTGCAGGTTTTCGACATAAAAGGATGTACAACACCCCAATGCCAAACTCTTTTAGTTGATAGTAACATGACCTATGTAAACGCAATGTATATTTCACCCACATCTATAAATCCACTTTGCCTTAGCCCAGCTGATACTTTTGCGATTGCTCTTAACCCTGTTTCATTATGTAGTGCCGATTTTAATGGAGATGGTTTTAAAGATTTAGCAACTATAGGTGTTAACAATAATAGTAATGTAAGTAGCATATCAATATTGTTTGGTAATGGCTCAGGAAATTATGGTACGGTAGCAAATTTCCCCTTTAACTCACCAATTTATGGTTCTTATGTAATTTGTAGTACCGATATTAATGGAGATGGAAAACCCGACATAGCAATTGCTAACCAAAGTACTGATAGCGTAACCATTTTTGTAGGTAATGGTTTAGGTAGTTTTAGTGTGTCTGCCAATGCAGCTTTAGGCACATTGCCAGTATCAATTATCGCTGCTGATTTTAATGGGGATAATAAAATAGATTTAGTTACTGCTAATCGAAGTTCAAATGATGTAACAATATTAATAGGTGATGGAAACGGAGGGATAAGCTCAGTCACCAACGATTCTATAGGCACTAACTCTACTCCAGTTTCGGTTATAAGTTCCGACCTCAATAATGATGGTAAGCTTGATTTAGCGGTTGGCAATGCTAATTCAGCCAATGTTTCTATTTTACTGGGTAGCGGAACAGGTACTTTTTCAGCACCTACTAATATTAACTTGGGAGTAAATGTTAATTCTGTTTGTAGTGCCGATTTTAATAATGATGGTTTTAAAGACCTTGCGGTTGCAAGTGGGTATTTTAACCAAGTATATGTTGTATTTGGAAACGGAACAGGTGCTTTTTCAGCACCAATTAGTTTTTCTATTTCAGGAAATAACCCAAATTCAATAATAAGTACTGATTTAAATAGCGATGGAAAAGCTGATTTAGCAGTCGTTAATTATGGCTCGGCAAGTGTATCTATTTTGATTGGTAACGGAGAGGGAAATTTTTTATCGGAATCTCATTTCCCCATATTAGGAGACCATCCAATCTCAATTATCAGTAATGATTTTAATAATGATGGAAAAACTGATTTAGCAACTGTTAATTACTATTCAAGTAACGTATCTGTGTTATTAGGTTGCAACTCAACATCAGCGATAAATCAAATTTCAAACAAAATTCAACAAATAAAAATTTACCCCAACCCCGCCAATAATAAAATTACTGTACAAACAACCCAAATAACAGAGGTAAAAATATTTGATATGTTGGGCAAACAAATACTAAGCACTAAAGCAAATGAAATTGATATAAGTAGTTTTAATGATGGTGTTTACTTTATACAAGTACAAACAAACCAAAGCACAACTACACAAAAAATTATTGTGCAGCATTAATTTTGCAGGTGCAGAGTAAAGAATGTGTTTTTTCACCTAGGTACAAAAGAATAAACATCTAACATTACTTTCGCTTGTGTAAAGTACTTTTGCCCTAACGTTATCCTCTCACGCCCTTCGAGCAACAAACGGGCGACAAAAAGAAAAGTGTGCCTTTTTAGATAGTCGCTAGTAAAGTAAGAGCAACTATATGCTCAAGCCTAAGTATTTGGTAAAGAAACATCTCAAGTAATTACTATTTTGAAGTAAATTTTTAATAATAATATTTCCAGCCTTGCGAAAAAAGTAATTGTTTTGGTTGGTACATTCGGTTGTTTTTTATTACTAGTTCGATTTTTCTTACATCACTAATATTTATCGTTGGATTCCCATCAATTAAAATAAAATCAGCTTCTTTACCTACTTTTATTTCTCCATACACGTTTTGTAAACTGCAATTTAATGCAGCATTATAAGTGGCTATTTTTAGTACTTGGTTTGCAGGAATCCCAGCTTGCACATATAATTCTAATTCGTGGTGTAATGCATTAGCCTCGCCTCCATCAGTGCCTGCTACTAACAAAATACCGTTATCGTAAAGCAACTTCAACATTTTCATCATCACAGCAAAAGAAGCTTTATAGGCAATTTTATTTTCTTCATTTCCAAAAGGACTTTTAATAACAAGATTTGGTAGCCATGATTCAGGGAGCCATTTAACAATTGGCTTTAAATAACCGCTTGTGTCTCCTTTAAACTCGTCAAACATACCTTGCCAAACATTTAAGGTTGGGTCTAAGGCTATGTGTTTTGTTTTCATTAGACTAATAAAATTCCTAACCTGCTGACTTTGTAAATCTATTTTACTTCCATTTTCACCTACTAATCTAAAGCGAGCAGGTGTTCTTGTATCAATGGTATCACCCATAAAATTTAATAAAATAAAATTCATGTGTGTAATTTCATCATAACCTGCATTTATTGCTTGTTCTGCTGTCATGTAGGCCGGTATATGCCCGCATACTTTCATGCCTAAACTATGTGCTTTAGCAGCCATAGGCTTTACCCACTCAGGTTTAATAGCACTATACAGTTTAATTTGCTGATAACCCAATAAATGATATTCATCAATGGCTTTAATTCCTTCACTTAATGAATTAATTATTTTTCCGGTTGGCCCTTGATAAGGGTCTTCTTTATCAATAAACCCTGATATAGAACTAATATCGGGGCCTAATAATTTATTTTCAGAAATTTGCTTCTTAAAGGTTGATATAATATTATCATTACCCATATCTCTAATGTGCGTAACACCTCCTGCAAGATATATACAGCCTTCATCTTTAAAATAATGGCCGTGCATATCCCATAAACCAGGCATTAAAAATTTTCCATGGCAATCAATTATTGTATCAGCAATTATTTTTTCGTTTTTCGAGTCAGAGGGATAAATAGCTATAATTTTCCCTTGTTTAACCTCTACTGAAATATTTTTTTGCGTAGTGGCTTCTGCCGATTGAAAAAGTGTACAATGCGTAAGTAAAATATGGGAAGGCAGTGGTTTTGAATTGCTTTTTAACTCATTTGTATAATATTTTTCACTCGCAGTTTCTTGTGCTGTTAATAGTGTATTTACCCAACTTTCATAGCCCTTAGCGATGTTAGATGACCAACTACTAATTGTTGCAAAAAAGTGCATATCTTCCGTCATCCACACATAAAATGGGGAAGTTGTAGGTTCAAAGTAAATAGCAAACAATTTAAGTTTGATTGTTTTATTATTCAGCGTAATTGTTTTTAATAATGCTTCATCTAAATGAATATATCCATCAGGTAAAATAGCAGTTCTTTTGTTTGGTTGTTTTTCTACCCACGTTATCAGTAACTCAAACATTGACGGTATTGAACTCGTTGCATAAAATTCATTTTTAAATTTTTTGGTTCTTTTTTCACCATTTATTACCCAAACAGCAGAATCGCCTGTAATAGAAAATTGCTCCGAATACGGATTTTTATAATAATCAACACCTGTAGTATTTAAAAAGGTAATTAACCCATCTGAATTTAGGTGAACTGAAGTATTTGTGCTATCCCCTCTGCCCCGGTCATTATATTGATAGAAAAAATTAAATTGATTTGGTTTATTTTGCCACACCTTTTGTACGCCTGTAATCTTACCTTTATTTACTACTGAGTAATATGTGGTGTCAATTCGAGAAAATAACACTGTAGTAAAGGAGAGAAATAAGGTTAATAACGTTGTTTTCATACTTAATAAATTTATTAGCCGACGAAGTTAATTTTTAATTTCTATAGCATAAAAAAACGGACGTCTAATAATAAAAGCAAAATGGCTTATTCAAATCTTAGGCTTTAGAATCCACTTTACTTTCTCACATAGAAAGTACTTTTAACCTAATCCTATATCCTGCCGCCCTTCGGACAATAAAACGGGGGACAAAAGAAAGCGCTATTAGAATTGATTAGATAAAATTTAACCACTTAATTGTTAAAACCGACCGTTTAAAAGGTTGCTTGATAAATGTAGCGCTCATTCCGTATCTTTGATATAATTAAATTAAGACCATGAAAATAAAATTACTCTTTATTGTAGTATATATTTTAAACACGCTACTATTAAACGCACAAGCGCCTAATTGGGCGTGGGAAAAGAATAAGGGTAGTAATCAAGGATTTCCTGTTACCACTGCATATAATAATGAAACTTATGGAAATGGCATAATAACCGATAGTAATGGTAACGTTTATACTGTCGGTGCTTTTCAATCCTATACGCTTGCCGTAGGAAATTATACCCTTACCAACACATCTAATACCGGTACGGTAACAAATGTATTTATTGCAAAATATGATGCCACAGGAAATGTGCTTTGGGCAAAAAGTGTGGCAGGTACCAGTGGGGGTACTTATGTTGAATATGAAAATATTTCTATTGATGCTTCCGGTAATATATATATTACAGGCGGTTTTAGTAGTCAAACCATTTCCTTTGATGCTATCACATTAACTAAAACCACTAACCAAGGCGCTGAAGATATTTTCATAGCAAAATATACCTCAAGTGGTAGTGTGGCTTGGGCAAAAAATTTTGGCGGTTCTAAAGACGATTACGGCAATGCTATAGCAGTTGATGCTTTAAATAACATTTACATGTCGGCAAATTTTTCAAGCGATAGTATAACTATTGGTTCTTATACCCTAAGAAATGATAATGGCTCAGAGCCTAATGGATTTAATATGTGTATTGCTAAGCTAGACGCTAATGGAAATATTGTTTTTGCAAAACGCGTAGGATTAAACTGCACTATTAATACTTGTGGAAACAACATGATTACTGATGCAAACAATAATCTCTATGTAACAGGTATGTTTACAAATTGCCTAACGATTATTGGTAACGACACTTCACACTGTAGCAGTAACTCAGGCAGTTACTTTTTAGTAAAATATGATGCTAGTGGAAACCCTTTATGGGCAAGATATGGTGTAGGTTGTAGCCAAACTTCCGAAGCCAATGATATAACCCTTGATGCTTATGGAAGCGTTTATATTGCAGGCAATTTTAAAGGCACTTGTTTTGTAATTGCTTCTGATACGTTATCGCACAGTGCGATTGATAATTCAGGATTTCTTGCAAAATATTCATCGTCGGGTACTGCTTTGTGGGCAAAAAACATGAATACGGCAACAGGAACGAACGCATTAGATGCTTCTTTAAACCACCTTGCTACTGATGCTTATGGAAATATTTATGTAGCAGGTGGTTTTGCTAATGGATATAATGGTTCTACATATCCCGTTTTTGGGAGTGATACATTAAAAAATAATGTTGGGGGCCAAGCCGCAATTTATGTTGCTAAATATGATACGGCAGGAAATTCAATATGGGGACAAACAGCGCAAAGCAATGCTTGGAGTGAAATTGGCCAAGTTACTACGGATAAATATGGAAATATTTTTGTTACCGGCTTATACTCTTGCAAAGATTTTATCTTTAATAATACAGACACCCTATATAATGCTAATGAGGCAACTACTAGTAATCCTGCTCCTGATTACTTTATCGCTAAAATTGGCACGGTAGGTGTTGGTATAAAAAAATACAACTCAATTGATAATGTTATTGTTTACCCCAATCCAAGTAATGGCGGCATAAATATTGCCAACACAAACAACATAGACGAAATAAAAGTAACAGATATGCTTGGGCAAATTGTTTATGAAGCAAAACCAAATACGGAAAACACAATTTTAAAAATAGATAACTCCGGTATTTATTTTATCACCATAACAAGCGGCACAGTAACAAGCACCAAAAAAGTTATCATAGATAAATAAGATTGTTTAACCTTTTAATTACTGACATTACTTTCTCACAAGGAAAGTACTTTTGCACTAACGTTACGCTCTCACGCCCTTTGGGCAACATTCGGGCGACAAAAGATATTTAGTTTTGATTGAAAATTGCGGAAAGAAATCCATAAAGTTCAGCATGCCTTTTTTTAAACTTCTCTGGATTGCTAAAAAAATATTCACTTACTACAGCTAAAAATTCTGCATTATTCGTAAGTGCATAAGGATTTATATCTGATTTCCCTTTTTCAATTCTCCCTATTTCATTTTTTATTTCATGCAACCACGGACCAACAAATTGATGTTTTATCAATACTTCGGGAATACCATCTACAACGCCATCTTCCTTATCCAACAAGTGTACAAACTCATGAATACCGACATTTTCTTTGTGTGAAAAACCATCAAAAGCTTTAATGAGATCGGGTTTAGATAATATTACTGTTGTACCATTTTGAAAACGGCTATCAACCATCCCCGTAATAAATTCTTTATGACCGTTGTATCTTTGGGTTTGAAATTGTTCGTTAAAACTATTAGGATAAATTAATACAGTCTGTACATTCGGATAATTATATTGAGGAAAAGCAAAAGTGGGAATAATCGCACTAGAAGCAACCATGAGCCGTATGGCATCATCAACTTCTGTATC
>Ga0206883_1047_pt1 | contig 23107 bp, 20 predicted proteins | sample Alteio_BWOrgCont_2_FD_152910 | JGI IMG/M metagenome (GOLD analysis project Ga0206883, IMG submission 152910) | Enriched cells from forest soil in Barre Woods Harvard Forest LTER site, Petersham, Massachusetts, United States -... | ecosystem: Environmental > Terrestrial > Soil > Temperate forest > O... | reverse complement strand
TCGATAGCGACGACTATCAGCGATTACCGCGCTGGGGAGATTGCAGCTCCGACACCCGAGCATGTTGATCGTTGGGTCAAGCAATTCGAAAGAGGATCACAGGATACTCTGCTACAAGAGATCGATCACGTTTTGAAGGAAACTTACTTTAGCAAAAAGCAGATCACGGGATTTCTGACCCGCCTTGTGACGAATAGTAAACTGGCCGGTGATGAACCGTGTAAATTTTGGCGTAAGACCCATTTCTTGGCCATTCAACAACACGGAGAGAGCCAAAAGAAGATGTTGGCGTTATTTGATGCTGCATTGAAATCGCAATGCGGCCTCAGAATTAGTGAATGCGGACAGGAGGGCGGCGACTATGTATATCTAGACGACGCCATGTTCAGCGGGAGCCGAGTTGGAAACGATTTGGCACCATGGATCGAAGGCACCGCGCCCGCAAACGTTACCGTTCACGTAATCGTTGCCGCGATACACACTGGCGGCGCCTACCTGGTAGGAGAGCGTCTCAAAAAGGCGATCGCTGCATCAGGGAAGAAAGTCAAAATCGAGTATTGGCGCACCGTTTCACTCGAGAATCAGAAATATCACCGCAATAACTGCGAGGTGCTGTGGCCAACGGCCCTACCCGACGACCCGCAACTGGCAGCATACTTGGCGAAGCCGCACAAGTTTCCTTTCGTCGCCCGGCTTCCCGGCGGAAAGCTTGGCCCCTTCTCATCCGAGGAGCGACGGCAATTGTTGGAAAAGGAAATGCTGCTGGCAGGTGTCAAAATTCGCGCACTCAGTAAGAATCCGAAAGAAATTATCCGCCCGTTGGGGTTTAGCCCGTTCGGTCTTGGATTCGGATCTACCATAGTTACCTACCGAAACTGTCCCAACAATTGCCCGCTTGCATTGTGGTGGGGTGATCCAACGGCTACGTCGGGTCCGTTCCACTGGTATCCGCTGCTTCAGCGGAAGACTCATGCACAATCAGACACATGCGGATTTGGAATCGAGTTATGAGCGGAAACAAAGGAGCACGAACATACGCGCGCCCCGACTGCGCCGTTTTCCGGAAAACGGCCGAAGCTTTTGGTGGCCTGTCGAACATGGCTCCTGGATTTCCGGTGCGCGTCAACGGCATCCGCGTGCTGACCATTGAGGCGTTATATCAGGCATCGAGATTTCCTCACCTGCCTGATGTTCAACGGCTGATCATCGACCAACACAGCCCGATGACGGCGAAAATGGTAAGCAAGCCGCATCGGAAAGATTCGCGTGAAGATTGGGACAACGTGCGAATAAAAGTCATGCGCTGGTGCCTGAGGCTGAAACTAAGTCAGCATTGGTCGAAGTTCAGCCAGCTTTTGCTTTCGACTGGTGATCGCGCGATTGTCGAGGACTCACGGAAAGATGATTTTTGGGGCGCGGTCCCATCCGAAGGCGACACTCTCGTTGGTTTGAATGTGTTAGGTAGATTGCTGATGGAGTTACGGGAGGAGATTAAGGCGGGCGCCGAATTGCGCCGCGTTGAGCCCCCGGCAATTCCCGATTTTACACTCTTCGGCGAGACCCTTCAGTTGGTTGATTTTCGGACCGACAAGAATGCGGTGCCTGATCCGGGCTCGTCCGACGGCAAACTTCTGCGCGACGAATTCACTTTGCGGCTTTTCGAGTCGGAAAGCGCTACAACCTCAGCCGCCACGACATCTAGCGGCGCATCATTGGACAAGCGACCCGCAATAATCGCGAACCTAAAGCCGCACGCAAAATACAAGCGCGCTGGCCTACCCTGGCTAGATTCGATCCCCGCCCATTGGGAAATGGTTCCAAATCGGGCGCTAATGGGGGACCAAAGGAAAACCGTTGGGAGAGATGCTAAAGACTACATACTGCTTTCTTTGACTCTCCGCGGAGTAATCGCACGGGACATGGTGAATCCGAAAGGCAAATTTCCGGCGCAATTCGACACATACAAGATCGTAAGACCAGATGACTTTGTATTCTGCCTTTTCGATATTGATGAGACGCCGCGCGGTGTCGGCCTTTCACCCCTGAAAGGTATGATAACCGGCGCATACGACGTCTTGAGCCCTCGGGACATTGATCCTCGTTTCCTTTATCATTACTACCTTTTCGTGGATGAAGGTAAATTGATGAAGCCACTCTACACGGGCCTTCGCAAAACGATCCCGCGGGGAGTTTTCGCGAGCCTAAAAGCCCCTTGGCCACCGCCTGACGAACAAGACGCGATAGTAAAATTCCTGGAACATGCTAATCGGAAGATTGACCGCCTGGTTCGCGTGAAGCGAAAAATGATTGGTCTATTGAACGAGCAGAAGCAGGCTTTGATTCATCGTATCGTAACAAAAGGTGCAAGGACCGACGTTTCGCTAAGACAATCCGGACTTCCTTGGCTTGGTGCAATCCCGACACATTGGGAATTACGCAAACTGAAGTTCGAGATGTCTTTTTGCGGAGGGGGAACGCCTTCCAAGGCAAACGCTGCATATTGGAACGGCAATATTCCATGGGTTTCTCCCAAGGACATGAAATTTGATATCATCAACGACACTCAGGACCACATCACTCAGCGCGCGGTTGCCGAGAGTAGCACAAATCTAGTTAAGGCCGGATCGCTTCTTATGGTCGTGCGCTCAGGAATCTTGCAGCGTATGATTCCCGTTGCTCTTTGCGCTCGTGAGGTTGCCTTAAACCAAGATATGAAAGCCCTCACTTCTAGAGGAAATATTATTCCTGATTACTTTGTTCTACTTGTTCGTGCATGCGAGAAATGGCTGATAGTCGAGTGGACGAAGCAAGGTGCGACAGTCGAAAGCATAGAGCACCAATTCTTGGCAAACACCAAGGTGCCGATTCCATCGCTGGACGAGCAACGGGAGATTATTCGTTATGCTGAGAAGGAGAGTGCGCCGCTCACTACTGCTATTATTCGCTCACGGCGCGAAATTGAATTATTGATAGAGTATCGCACTCGACTTACGGCCGACATCGTCACCGGGAAATTGGACGTGCGCGAAGCCGCCGCCAAGCTGACCGCCCAACCCACCGCCCCCGGCGCAGAGCCCGTCACCGACGAGCTTGTGGAAGAAATCGAAGCTGAAGGAGTCGAAGCATGAGCGATGGGCCGCAATCACTCTCCGATGTTTTTCCTGACATCGCAAAGCGGGTAGTTAAGAACGTGAAACACCGAACCGCGGAAGCTTGACCATGAGCCCAACCGACACGTCCGAAAAAGGACTCGAAACCCTGATCATGCGACACATGACCGGGACGGATGGCTTGAAGTCAGGCGCGGCGACGAGCGTGGCGGAAGCAGCACCCAATGGCAATGGCAACGGTTGGTTCGCAGGCAGCGCATCCGCGTATGACCGCGAGTTTGCCGTGGATACCGAGCATTTGTTTGCATTCCTCGCTGCGACCCAGTCCGAAGAATACGCCAAACTCGGCATCGGGGATTACAAAGACAAGAGCGGCATGGCGCGGCAGAAGTTTCTCGCCCGCCTGCAAGGTGAGATCACGCGGCGGGGCGTCATCGACGTGCTGCGCAACGGAATCAAACACGGCGCGCTCAGCTTCGACCTGTTCTACGGCACGCCCTCACCAGAGAACGCAAAAGCGGTGGCCCGCCACGCGGCCAACCGATTCAGCATCACGCGGCAACTGCACTACAGCCGGGAGGAAACGAAGCGGGCACTCGACTTGTGCGCCTTCATCAACGGGCTGCCGATTGCGACATTTGAACTCAAGAACAGCCTGACCAAGCAAACGGTTGAGGATGCGGTTGAGCAATACAAACGGGACCGCGATCCACGGGAGACTTTGTTTCAATTCGGGCGCTGTGTGGTGCACTTCGCGGTCGATGACCACGAAGTCGCGATGTGCACTGCCCTAAAGGGTGCGAAAGGCATGGCGAAGGATTCTTGGTTCCTACCTTTCAACCAAGGTTGGAATGACGGCGCGGGCAATCCGCCCAACCCTGCGGGAATCAAAACCGATTACCTCTGGAAACGAATTCTCACTCCGGCACGTCTGACGGAAATTTTGGAGAACTATGCTCAGATTGTGGAGGAGGTGAGCGAGAAGACAGGCAAGAAGAAGCAGGTGCAGATTTTCCCGCGTTACCATCAGCTCGACGTAGTCCGGCAACTCCTTGCCGACGCGCAGGCGCACGGCGCGGGAAAGCGATATCTGATTCAGCACTCGGCGGGCAGCGGCAAGTCGAACTCGATTGCTTGGCTCGCACATCAATTGATCGGCCTGCGCAAGGACGGTGCCGAAGTCTTCGACTCAATCATCGTCATCACTGACCGCCGCCTTCTCGACCGCCAAATCCGCGAGACGATAAAAGGCTTCGCCCAAGTCGGCAGCATCATCGGCGCGGTGAAGGATGGCGCTGGCGTTTCAAAGACGGAGCAACTGTCGAAATTTCTCAAGGACGGGAAGAAAATCATCATCTCCACGGTGCAGACCTTTCCTTTTGTGCTAGATAGCATTGGCGAGGAGCACCGGGGCAAGAAGTTCGCCATCATCATTGATGAGGCCCACTCCAGTCAGGGCGGACGCACGGCCGCCGCCATGAGCATGGCGCTCTTCGCTGGTGGCGCGGAGCAGGATGAGGAGTCAACCGAGGACAAAATCAACCGCATCATCGAGTCCCGCAAGCTGGTGCCCAACGCCAGTTACTTTGCTTTCACGGCGACACCAAAAAACAAGACTCTAGAAATTTTCGGCATCGCGTATCCGGTCGGCGGCGAGGTAAAGCATCGGCCCTTCCACGGCTACACGATGAAGCAGGCGATCCAGGAGGGTTTCATCCTCGACGTGCTCAAGAATTATACCCCGGTTGAGAGTTACTACCGGCTGGCAAAGACGGTTGAGGGCGACCCGGAGTATGACGTGAAGAGGGCGCGGAAGAAACTTCGACGCTACGTGGAGAGCCACAGCAAGGCGATCCGCGACAAGGCCGAGATCATGGTGGACCACTTCCTCGAGCAGGTGATCGGGCAGAACAAAGTCGGCGGGCAGGCGCGCGCCATGGTAGTCACCGGCAGCATCCAGCGCGCGCTACAATACTTCTTCGCCTTCCGCGAATACCTTGAGGAAATCAAAAGCCCATACAAACCCATCGTCGCGTTCTCTGGCGAACCGGATTACAAGGGCGAGAAGGTGAGCGAGGCCAAGTTGAACGGATTTCCGAGCAACGACATCGCCGACAGAATCCAGGAGGACCCGTATCGCTTTCTCATCTGCGCGGACAAATTCCAGACCGGATACGACGAACCGTTGCTCCATACCATGTATGTAGACAAGGCGCTTTCCGGCATCAAAGCTGTGCAGACGTTGTCCCGGCTGAACCGCGCGCACCCGAAAAAACACGACGTGTTCGTGCTGGATTTTCAAAACGATACCGAGACGATTGATAAATCCTTCGCCGACTATTACCGCACGACAATTCTCAGCAAGGAGACGGACGCCAACAAACTTCACACGCTGAAGGCAGAGCTGGACAAATATCAGGTCTATTCCCCTGAAAGGGTCGCGGAACTGGTTGACCTTTATCTTGCCGGCTCCGACCGGGACAAGTTGGACCCGATCCTGGACGCTTGCGTGGCAGTTTATGTGTCCGACTTGGACGAAGACGGCCAGGTGGACTTCAAGGGCAAGGCCAAGGCATTCACCCGCACCTACGATTTTCTCGCTACCATCCTACCCTATGGCGTGAAGGAGTGGGAGAAGCTGTCGATTTTTCTGAATTTCCTGATTCCCAAATTACCCGCGCCTATCGACGAAGACCTTGCCAAGGGTATCCTTGAGGCAATCGACATGGACAGTTATCGCGCCGAGAAAAAGGCGACGATGGCAATTGCCCTGCCTGACGCCGACGCGGAGATCGAGCCAGTGCCGACATCCGGCGGCGGGAGCAAACCAGAGCCAGAGATGGATAGGCTCTCGAACATCGTAAAGTCCTTCAATGACCAGTTCGGCGGTCTTTTTGCCGACACGAAACGGATGGAGAAGCGCATCACCGATGAGATACCGAAAAGAGTGTCCGCCGACCGCGCCTATCAGAACGCCAAGAAGAATTCCGACCGGCAGAACGCCCGGATTGAGCACGACAAGGCATTGAAGCGCGTGATCACTGCTCTGTTCACCGACGACGCGCAGCTCTTCAAGCAGTTCCAAGACAACGAATCCTTCCGGCACTGGCTGACTGATACGATGTTCGGAATGACTTACGAGAACTGAGGCGTCAAATCCGCCGCTTTGGCGCTTCATCTAACGCGTTGACTTTCGCCCATGGGCAAGTGGATCCATGAAGGGACACCACCAGTTAGGCCGACGATAGGTTTGGGCGTGCCGATGACGCCCAGATTTGGGCCGAAACGTAGCCCTAGTGGTGTTGGCCCTCGCTGAACTCATGCCGAGGAAGCGTGAATGGGCCAGGCAACTCCTATCGCCATGTCCCACATTACTTCGCTTGAAAGCAATGATCGCCAGCCCAAGTGGTTCGCCCTCGTAAACGACCAAATCGTTCCCATTCCCCGGCCCGAAGTCCCGGTTCACCTGATCAAGACCCAGGCACAGATTCCTCCTGGGCACAAACTGCTCCGTGACTACGACTCGCCCGACGATATCACGCTTCCCGATGACGCAGGGGTCGATTTGCGCGCGGGCAACGTATTCTATTCGGAAGCGGACTGTGCGGCTAATGGCCGTGGAAGGCCCACCCAGCCGCCGAAGTTCGCTCTGGCAGTCGATGATCGGTGGGAGGTGGTAATCCGGCCGGACCAAACCGGCGGAAGCATCCGTGAGCTGTTCAATGTCGGGAATGATGTAGAGTTGTTCCGCGATTACGAGTCGCCGATCGATAATCTCATCGAGGATGAGGCGGCGTGCCCGATCAAGGACGGCCCTGTATTCTACACGCGAAAATGCCCTGAGATTACTGTCAAAGTGAACAATAAGCCGGTAAAATTCTCCCGCCGGCGAGTCACCGGCCAGGAAATCAAACAGGCGGCAATTGCCCAAGGTGTCGCCCTCTGTGCCGACTGTGTCCTCTATCGAGTTAAACCCGGCGGCGGGTTTGGGCCCGCCATTCGCGACGAGGAGAAAGTGATACTTCGCGACTGCGATGAGTTTCGCTGCATCACCCCCGACGACCAGTCGTAAGCCATGAACCCGGCCGTGTCCATCGCAGTGGATGAAATTCGCGCCACGTTCACTGACCATCAAGTGGACGTGGAACCGGATGCCCAGGGCGGGGCCTTTCTCAAAGTTCACAATCTAAGTTTGGGTGACCACTACGCGCAGGCTCGCTCCTGGTTTGCGTTCAGGATCACCTTTCAGTATCCGCACGCTGACGTCTATCCGCACTACTGCATGCATGCGCTTTCCCGTCGCGACGGGAGAGCGTTGGCACAGGGAATTCACCTGAATCACTCCTGGCAAACACCGACCCAGAACACACCTGCGACCATGCTCTCGCGTCGCTCTAACAGGTTGAATCCGAGTTTGGACACGGCCGCCACGAAACTGCTCAAGGTCTTAGACTGGATCCGTTCCGCATGAAGCCCTATTCCTTCCGATTTCCCGAAGCGCTCTATCAGCAATTAGTCGAGCACCTATTTCCTGGCGATGACGACGAACATGGCGCGGTCATCGCGGCCGGGATTTGCGAAACGGAGCGCGGCATTCGCTTTCTCGCCCGCCGCGTCTTCGTCGCCCAAGAAGGCGCTGACTATGGCCCTGGCCGTCATGGCTACCGCGCTTTGTCCGCAGACTTTGTGCTGCGAGTATCGGATTATTGCGCCCGGGAGAAGCTGTGCTATTTCAGCGTGCATTGTCATGGAGGCAGCGACTCCGTATCCTTCTCCGCCACAGACCTCGCATCTCACGAGCGTGGGTATCCTTCCTTGCTCGACATCACCCACGATGGGCCCGTCGGCGCACTGGTGTTCGCACGAAACGCGGTGGCGGGTTCAATTTGGACGCGCACCGGCGTCTTTTTTCTCGATCACGCGGTTATAGTCGGAGCAAACCTCCGCGTTTTGCGTCCTGACAAAGACGCTTGCGTAGCTGGGGTAGACTCCATGTTTGCGCGACAGGCCCTGATTTTTGGCGCAGCGGGTCAGAAACGGCTCGTGGAAGCAAAGATCGGCATAATCGGCCTCGGTGGCGCCGGTTCATTGATCAGCCAATGGCTGGTTCATTTGGGGGTGGGAGACATCGTCGGGGTTGATCCCGAGCGCCTGGTTCCCTCCAACCGTTCCCGCGTAGTGGGTTCAACCCCATGGGATGCTCCGGAATTCTTGCTGGAACACCGCTGGGACTGGGTCCGGCGGATAGGTCGCCGACTCGCCCGGAAAAAAGTGGAAATCGCCGCCCGGGTCGCCCGGTATGCCAACCCTCGCGTGCGGTTCTGCAAGCTATTCGGCGACGTCACGGTCGAACGGTTCGCGCGGGAATTTCGAGATGTAGATTACCTGTTCCTCTGCGCCGATACGCATCAATGCCGCCACATCTTCAATACTCTTGTCCATCAATATCTTATTCCCGGGGTACAAATGGGCTCCAAAGTTCCGGTGGAAAGTGCCAGCGGACAAGTCGGGGATCTCTTCGCGGTTGCGCGCCCGGTCCTGCCGTCGCCTGGCGGCGGCTGTCTATGGTGCAACGAACTGATTTCACCGGTGCGGCTACAGGAGGAGGCTCTAACTGCGGCCGAACGTGCGCGCCAAGCCTACGTCGACGAAGATCAAGTCGTGGCACCCAGTGTAATTACCCTAAACGCCGTCGCGTGCGCGCAGGCAGCCAACGACTTCCTGCTCGGCTACTTCGGACTAATTGCGCCCGCGGCAGCAGCCGGATATCTCCTCAATTACGGACGCGAGCGGCATTGGGCCACAATTGAATGCCGACATGACTCGGGTTGTCACACGTGTGGCAACACTGCGTCCTCGGCCTTCGCTCGCGGCGATCGGGCCTGCCTACCCTGCCGCACTTCAGGCGACTAGGAGCCTTGCTGCCTTGTGCCAAGCGTTGAACTCTCCGGGCGCCTGAAGCAGCACGACGGCACCGGCGTTGAGCAAATCTTCGAGACTGATACCAGCCGCCACCGCACGGGCTTCGTCCAGCGAAGGCAAGATTTCGACATAGCGGGGCGCATGCAGCTGCGCGGCTATCATTTCGGCCGTCGTTTCTGCGAGTTTTTGCACCAATGCCGGCGGACAAAATGTGCGGTAATTCGGCGTGACCGGAAACTTTCCCTCATAAGCCTGCCAATCCGCGAAGGCTTCTTCCAGCAATGGCTGAGTCTTCTGAACGTCTGAAAGAATGTGGTGGCAGGCCCACACGCGAACAGCATTAGGAGGATAATCAGAAATCAGTTCCGTGGGCGGCAGCTCTCTCGCCATCGCCAGGTCCATGACCGAGATAACGTTGGCGGGGCCGCACACGTAGCTAGCGAACAAATCGCAAAACAGTTCCGCCAGGCGCAAGTCGTCCCAATAGAGAGCCGCATCGTCAAACTCCGCCAATCGGCGAGCGTGAAGCTCGGGTGTCATCGGTCCCAACTTCGACTTTTCGCCGTCGAAATAGGCTTTCACCTCTGCGGCCAATTGGGCCAAAAATATCTTTTTCGCGAGAAATACGCTGTGCCCGAGTTCATGATATATCCCTGCGAGGCTGAGAAAGCTCTCCAAAAGATTCGGCGGTCCGTAGAACACAGGCATGTCCAAACCCTTGCGATACAGCGGATAGATCGCCAAAAAATCGGACAATCGCACCAGCATATCCTGAATCCAGTTCAGCGACAGGCGGGCACAAGCGTTTATAAGGACTTGCCGCAATTCTGTCTCCAATGCAGTTCGCCGTTCGAGGCCGGCGACATAGTGGACAGCCGTAATTTGGAAGAACCCATCGAGATCTTTCGATAATGCATCGGCATCGTCCTCTAGCCCGGGCATCGAGGCGGCAACGTCGAGCAGGGCCAAGCCTTCCTCAGCTTTTTTAAATTCCTGCTCCAATCGGCTCAAGATATGACCGGGGCAAGTCGGGTCGGCGCGAAACGCCTGTAGCTTGCCACGCATCCACTCGATATTGACGGCGTGCTCAGCCGCCTTGGCGAGTCGATAAAGGGGCATGAACTCAACGGGGACGGGTCCGGCTCAAGCTCTCGGCAACATGTTGGCGAATGAACCCGAGTGCCTTGCGCAAAAGGGCAATCTCCGCCTCGCTTAGCGGACTATTCCCGCGCAGCGCGGCCGCCACCGCGGCAAGGTCGTCGCTCCAGTCGCTCGGCACTGCATTGCTGCTGAGGATCTGCTGCACGACCGGGGCCATCTCATGCGACGGCGGCACCGGGTGGAGCAAGGCGTCCGCCAATTGCTCGACAAACTGCAAAAGCTGCCTGCGCGCTTCCGTCACCTGCTCCTGAGTCAACTTGAGGTCGTGTCCGTGACCTAACTGAGCCGCATGCAGCACCAGCAGCGCACGACTCAGCTCTTCCAGGCGCGTTTGCTCCTGGTCCAACTTACCGGAAGTGAATCCAAGCGTGCTCATGTACCAGATCCTTCACCTACTGAGACCTCTTGGGCCTCGGCCTGCTCAACTTCATCTTCCGGCCGCAATGCGGCATAACGCAACCAATCATCGTTCCAGCGAATCGTCACCGGCAGCGAGATCTCGATTTCCGGAGCGTTCCAATTGAGATGAGTCAGACGATAGACGTCATCGGCCAATTTGGTGATGTTCAGTCCTTCGGACGGATGGACAAGGCGAATGAGCAAGGTGCCCGCCGTCCGCTTCTGTCGGTCCCACACGCCGGGTTTTCCGGTGGTTGTGAGGATGATCTGATTTTCGTCCAGTTTCAGGAAGCTACCGGGCATCGGATTCTGCCAATCGGGCTGCCCTGCAACCTTCCCGAGCAAACGGACGGGAAGGTGGCTTTTGCGAATCTCCACGACTCCAACTTGGCAATCGGGCACCAGGATATTTTCCCGCTTAAGAGCGGCAATGGCTTCCTGCAGTCCTTGTTCTTCGCTTGGCCACCACCGGCCGTCGCGGTGGACAATGATGCTGCGCAACGGCGCGCTCACTTTATGAGCGGCGCGAAGTGCGCTTTCAAGCCGATTGCGGATTTCGACGCGGCCAATCGCCTCGTGCTGCCTCACCCGGGAGTTGAATTCGCCGAATTCCATGCGAACACGGCGTCCGCATTGGCCGTAAACAAACGTATAGCCGATCTGGTTCTGCGCCACGTCGATTCCAACATAGAAGTCGTAGTTCAAGGCTTCACCGAGGACCCAAGGCTGGATGCCGGCAGCGGTCAGAATGCCGAGCCCGAGATTCCTCAGCCGACTGGCAGAAAAACCCGATTCCCTATCTGTCGCGATGCGTTGCACGGTGTGTTCACCTACGCACTGGGAGGGCAGGCCATTCAATCGATTCTTAAGCAAGCCATAGACGTTGCTATCGAACCGATCCGAAAGCACCACTAGCACCAACACTACGCCACGCTGCTCTCTGGTGAGCGCCTCCGCCTCGGAGATCAGACCCACCCCGGATCGCGCATGTCCTCCCAAGCGGTAGGGCTTTTGCTTCACCAGGTTTAGGCTATGTCCGGTCAGGCGCTCTACTTCCTCGTTCAGCCGAACTACGAGCGCCTCGCGATGCGACCGGGGCAGCGTTTCCGGAAAAAGCAAGCAGCAATCCGGCAAGGGCTGCGAAGTGTACGGCCCGAACTTATAAAGGCTGCTAACCTTTGCATCCCGCCAACGCATGAATGTCTGATCTTCGTCCCCTGTCGCAATCCCTTGGTCTGCGATGGAGAGGTGGTTTCCATTGCCGAATTCAAGCACAGGTGCCGGGAAGACGCTCCGATCACGGTAGAGAGGTTCCTTGCCCACGGTAAATTCCCGGTCCCCAAATTGCATAGTGCCAAGATCGGCCAAAAAACTTTTGATCAAGCCTACCCGCTCAGTCGGCGACAATTGCGCTGTGACGGTGCAGCGGTGCATCTCATCGTCGTCGGTTGTGTAAACGGGGAATAGGCGCGAGGCGGGAACCGCAAATGAACGATCGCTGCCATGGTCTCGCACGAACACCGCTTCGTCATTGGGGTCCAATGTAACACCTTTGTAAGTATCGCGATAGTAGTCCCAAACTGAGATATTGTTGAGATCGGCCAAACGATATTCCGACACTGACTTGCCGGTCGTGTCCACGTAGCGGCAAGAACGTTTGATAGTTCCGTTGTCCCGAATGAACAAAGCCCGGTCCTCGATCTTCAGCTCGGGATCAACATGGTCCTCCAGGAATTCCATGCGGCGGTCCGGAGGGCACTCAGCCAGGGAGTAGCGTCCGAAGAATCGCGTCTTTATATCCGCAACCAAATGCGGCTGAGTTCCATCGAGGAATACGACGCCGAAGTGAAGACCGCGGTAGGCGTTCACTTCATCGGACGATGCGGCAGTATTTTCCGCGGCTAAGCGGAAAAAGAGATTCCATTGGGTGCGCCAGTATTTCCCCTTCAATTCGACGAAACGATTGGAAATGCTGCGCTCAACCATTTTTGCCGCCAACATCCGCTCCGACATTTCGGCCCGCGCCAGGTCGATCGCTAGGATCTGATCAGTGACCTGGACGCGAAAATCGAAATCCGGGGCGTCATTGATGGTAATCACTGCTCCTTCTGTCAGGTTAGCCGTTGCTGGAACAACGAAAGCCGGCACCCCAGTCTTATTACTGGGGAAAACCGGCACTTTCAGAACATGCCAGAGTGTGTCGGCCCAACGCTGCATCCGGATCGGGCGAAGGTCGTCGTTTGGGATATTCTCCAGAATGCGCAGCACCCGGATGCGAAACTGCTGGTCCGCGAGCCCGGCGAGAGGAAACATCGTCGCACATAGGCGTCGTGAATTCATGATGGGAGAGAGAGGGATTCGCGGCAGATGCCTTTGAATCCGCAGGTTTTGCAGGTCTTTGGAGATGCGGCGTAGCTGAGATCATCCGCGCGCCAGGAAGACGACGAAAAGAACTCCTCCCAGCGGCGCGCAAGGCGAATGCTACTCTCGATGGAAAACAGCACGGCGGCTGTGTTATCGTCATCGAGTTTGAAAGGGCGTTCCGCGACCCCGTCGCCACCAAGATATACGAGGCGGCTTGAAATCTGATCGACCGGCACATTCATCCCCCGCTGCGGCCAAAGCTGGTAAATTGCGATCTGCAGTTCGTTGCTAGTCAGGAAGGAGGTATTCGACCGCGGCGCAGCGCCGGTCTTCCAATCGTAAATGTCGAAAGAGACGCCGACCCGTTCGCACGCAAAATCCACCTTCGTCAACACCTGCACGGAATCGATCATGAAGCCAGGCGCCTCAGCACCGAAACTCTGGGGCTCGATCCAGATTCGATCTGCCATGCGAATCTTTTCGGGCAAGGCTCCGGCACCTTCAGCCCAATCAAGAAATCGAGCAAACGACTGGCTCGCCGCAGCGAAAACCGTCGCCGCGGAAATCTCCGCGGGCATCTCTCCGTATTCGTGTTCAAGCAGGGCGACGCCGGCCTTGTCAATCAGCCAGGGGTCAGTGCGGAATTTGCGAGCCGCCGAGAAAGCCCAATCGGTGTCGATCTTCTGCTGGAGCGACCGCTGAAGGCTGGCGTGATCAGGACGGGCGTCGCTTTTCCACTGGCCCAAACACTGAGCAATAGCCCAATGCACGCACTCGCCCTGCCACATGGGGACCGTCTTGAGCTTCTTGAGGAGGCCGACTTCGCGCTGCCACGCGTCATCGGCGTTGAGGCGGCCGCCAGCATGATACTGGAAGTAGTATTTGCGCTCGCACGACTGCAATTGCTGGTCGCGTGATGCAGACCAGGTTGGTTGCGGAACGAACGATTTGCCTTTCCAAGCCATCGGCCGGGTCTGGCTATTCGGCTTGCGCGTCAGTGTCCTGCTTGCGGGCATGCGAGCCATTGTTGCGCTTTCCGGAACCTTTCGAACGAGCGAACGCGCCCGCCGGCAGCCCCGGGGCATCATCTGCACCAAATCTCTTCATGAAGGACCGAATCTGCTCGTGCGTCTTTGCCGCCACGTCGCCCAGGGGCGATTTCACCTTTTCGACCGAAGACGCCACACTGGCCCGGGCAGTCTTTAGCCGGTGAGTGAAGCTCCCCACATCGACTCCTTCCGCCTGCAACGTCGCGCGCGCCTCTTCGGCCGATGGCGCGTCCGCCAGAAATTCATGTAGCTGCATGGCAGCCTTCTGGGCTTTTACTTTCACGGTCTGTTCCCTCCTTTTTTAGATGAGCCATCGCTTTTTCCGCGATGGGTCGCAGTTGTCGTTTTAGTTCAGAAATTCGTTCTTCCGTCATCCCTGTCGCCGCGGCCAAGTCGCCAATAGACTCGGCGCCACCCTGAAACGCACGTACCAGCGCCTGCATGTCAGATCGCTTCGCCACGTGGGGTTGACTCAGCAAAGCCTCAAAAAAAGCCCGCCAAAAATCCTCCACCTGCACGCTGCTGTCAGGATTTGGTGACTCGTCCATTAGAAGCGCAAAATCCTCGGGTGTTAGCCGTGTCACTCGTCTCGAACCGTGGGAGCGATGCAGATTCCAAAGAACACTTTTTACGGAGCTTTTCAGCTGCACGTACGTTGCTACCCCCGCGGTGATTGTCCTCCGGCCTTCATGGTAGGCCAGAAGCACTTCGATCACGATGTCTTCCGGCGTCCGGCCAGTCGGCAACGTCCTTCCTTCAGTCCAGCCGTAATGCACGCCTGCCCAATACCGCGTAAAAGCCAATAGGCGCAGCCCATAGGCTTCCCAATCGGCTTCGGATAGAAAGGTGGGGGCGGGCGCAGGCATCGCGTAACACTTGGGCTACGTTATAAGCGATTTCTGGGGGAAAACAGAATGAAATCAATATATTATTGCGGGTACGCGACTTATGGATTTATCAAACCTGGCTAATGGCCGACTAGCATCTCGGCGCCCAGCGCGATATGCCGGAGAAAAGGGTGCATCCAGGCGGGGGCCTTGCTCAAGTCCCGCAGGAGGTTAAGTCGATCCTTGGGCCGGAGCAGTTCGCGCAGGTGGTCGATGCGCGCGGTTGTGATGTCGGCGTTGCCGATGTTGCGCAAGGCAGCGAAGACCGTCGCGCTCATGCGGTGCGGCGCGGTAAGCTTACGGTTAGTGCGGTGGCGCAGCTCGATTGTAGTCTGTCCCGCCTTAACGATGTGGCTGCGCCCAGGCGTGAGGTAGATCAGCCGTGCCGGCACCTGCTCGGACAAGCCCAGCCGGTTGGCGGCATAAGCCTCGTGCTCCTGAAAGTCCGTGCCTTCGCGCCGGGAGACAGCCGCAAGGATGGCCTCCGGCCGGGCATGCAGGGGACCCAACTTGGGATGCGTCTTGGGAGCGTCATAAAGGCCGCGACCGAGACGACGAACGGTGCCGGCCTTTGCGAGCCGCAGCAGGGTCATGCCGATCGCCTGGGGCGTACCGAAGTCAAGAAAGTCAGTGGGCGTGAAAACCCAGCCCGGGCCCTTGCGTCGGATACGATTGGCGATGCGGTGGCTCGTCGTCATGGCCCAAACTCTCCTATAAAAACGTTAACAAAACAAGTACGTTTTATTAACACAATTGGAGCGATAATGCCGGCTGAGTAGTCGTAAAATATCAACGGCCTGAGGTTCCGTTGAGTCCTTCGAGCTTCCCCGCCGTGCCCAGCGCCAAACTCACTTCGATTCGCTTCTTTTTGTCCACGTAGTGGGCGGACGTGGTGCGGATGTCGCGGTGGCCGAGATGCTGACGAGCGGCCTCGATCCCGAAGGCAGAGGCGATCAGAGAGCCGCTCTCCTTGCGCAGGGCGTGGATCGCCTTGGTATGGCGCACGCCCTTTTTGCGGAGCCACGCGTTGAGGTCGCGCCACAAGCAGTCGCAGCGGTAATAGTCGTAGGTAGCGGAGGGGTTGGGTTCCGAGCCGTTCAGGACGAATTCGGATTGGCTGCCTTTTTTGAAGGATCGGATCACGTCCACGGCCTCCGGCGCCAGGTCGATCACGCGCTGGCTTTCCTCGGTCTTCGGTTCGAAGTAGGCGGTCCGGCGGACATGAATCTGTCCCTCCTTGAGATCGACTTGTTGCCATAGGAGCAGGTCAGCTTCCTTGCGCCGCAAGCCGGCCCACAAGCACAGGAAAAGCGCGAGGTAGTGCTGGGGCAGCTTCTCGCGTAGTTCGCGTTCGGCACACCCGAGCAGCCATTCGGGGTTCACGTCCGAATGGTAACGCTGGGGACCGGGGTCTTTGAGCTTCACCCCCTCAAACGGGTTGGCGGGAAGTTTTACTTTCAAGAGGCTCAGCACGTCGTGCGTGAAGAGGGAGCGGGTGCAGCGAAGGTAGGAAGCGGCCGACCGTTCCGCCGATTTCCGTTTGATGGGATCTGCCCCGGCCTTGCTCACGTACTGATTGCGCCAAGTGTTGACCGACTCCGGCGTGAGCAGGTCGAGTCGCTGGCCGTCGAGTTTGGCTAGCCATGCTTGGCGGCCCCCGTGCATGTAGTCGTATTTCGTCCGCCGCGCTCTGCCTCTCAGTCCGGCCTCTAGTTTAGCCATGTCGGAAACCATTTTGCGCAGCTTCACCGCGTAGCGGCGCACGGTCATCGGCTTCAGGTGGCTCCGGGTTCCCACGTCGGCAAGGAATTCGCCGACCGTGCAGACTTCGGCCTTCGCAGCCGGCGCCGGCTTGAACTTCGCCAGGGTCTCATCCCAGCCGACTGAAACGAGCGAGACGTAGATGTTCCGGGCCTTCACCGCGGCGGCGGCCTGATTGGCCGTGTCGAGGTTGAACCACGCTTCCCGGCTGAGGTGGAACATGCGCACGGAGTATTCCGGGGGGGTGACTAGCTTCCCGCTATCGTCGCGGAAGGACCGCCGCTTCACGCGCGGTTTCCAATAATCCTGATGTGTCTTGGCAGCGCGCGGGACCGGACAGTAAATTCCCAACTGTCCGGTTACTGTCCGGTTTTGAATGTCCTTATGTGTTTTCATCTGGCTTGAATTCATACAAACTTATGGAATTATTTTCCTATGAAATCAACCATGTAAGTGATGACAGATAACGACAGATGCAGACATCGCAAAATAGCCGTAGCAGATAACTGTTAATCACTTGGTCACTGGTTCGATCCCAGCCCGGGCAGCCATTCGCCGCGTCCCCCCAGAGGGGGACTTGCTCATGGCCTCGGCCCGTAGGGCCTCACCCTTTCGTCGAATTGACTCAAATCGATCGCGACAAGCGTATTTAAGATACTCGACAGCAAAGATAGAGTAGGTCAGTTTCTCCGCTAGAATTCCTCGCAAGGCTGGCCCGAGCTAATCAGACAACCCAACCGCCTATGAAAGCGTTTTTGATTACCGCCCTTCTGTTCGCTAGCGTGGTGCGGCAGCCCTTGGCCGCGCAAAGCGTCTCAAATTTTTCCTTGCTTATCGACCTCGCTCCCGGGGGCATGGCGACCGTCGGCCTTTCAATCACAGGAACCGGACCCAACGCCTATCTGCTTCGCGCTGTCGGACCATCGCTGGCGACATTAGGCTTAACCAGCGTAGTGGCGCAGCCGGTAATGAGCATATTCAATTCCTCCGGCCAGAAGCTCACCTTGCTCGAATCAATCGCACCGCCGCCAATCAACTGGTCGCCGATTTTCAACGCGGTCGGCGCGTTTCCGCTGACGGACGGAGAATCCTCTTACGCTCTGATCAATTTTGCTCCTGGAAATTATTCGGTGCAACTCACGGACTACTCCGGCAAAGGCGGCCAGTTGCTGTTTGAGACTTACGAGCTTTCCGGCCCCCTGACAGTATCCGCTATGACGCCCGCCTACCTGCCTCCCGGCACCGAAATATTTAACTGACCTGGCGTTGCTCGCTCGCGGCTTGGCTAGAAGCGGTCCCGCCCTGCGGGACCGCTTCTGGACGCGGGCTGGAGCCCGCGTCTACTTTCAAGTCAAAATACGTCACTACCGGTTGGTCCCGGGGCAAGAAAGCGGTTCTATTTTCCGGTATTCTCAGGTGCCGCCCGGGTGTTCGGCAGGACTAATCCCGAACCGGCTCAGAAACTGAACTGCCGCGGCATGGTGCTCGGCGGAGATCCAGACCGCCGAGTACCGCTGGTCGGGACCGACATGCAGCGAGATCAGCCGTCGACCCTGATCACAGTTTTTTCGATCGAATTCCAGGAAAGCTTCCTTTGCCCGGCCTGACCGGACCTCGCACTGGGTTCCGGCCGGCAGGTGCCAGAACAGATACCGTGTGCACTGACCCGAAGTTTCCGCATAGATCGGCAACAGGCCGATGTTGCGCGAAAAATCGACCGTTGCCTGGGTGAGCCGTGGAGCCATCCAGCTGGTAAATGCGCTTTGGCGGGCGGCCTCAAAATCGCCGTCGAGGAGGCGTGACGGTCGGGATTCCTCCGGCGCACGGTCGGCATCCGTCGGCTTTATGCTTTCCAACAAAGCTATGCACGCACGCCAACTTGCATAGCCGTGACTCTTGGCGACCCGTTCAAGCGCCTCACAGTGCTTCATGGCGCGACCCGCGGCTATTTCTTTTTCCCGAAGCGCAACGGCTTCGGCCTTCAGTTTTTCGATCGGTGACATTTCAAACCTTAATTCGGCTCGCGAACGGCGTGGGCGTGGTTCCATTCGTCCTGCCCGCGAACCAAGTTTTTTAGGTTTACGTCAGAGGATCGAGTGTCGCCCTTTGCCATGCCGAGTGTCGGCGGAACCGGGAGGTGAACGACAACCTAAGCCATTTTAATTGCCGGACTGCTCATCCACGTCAATTCGTTTTCTCGACTAAAATGTGATAGCGTGGGACTCCCAAAATGAAAAAACGAAAACTCGGAAACAGTAACCTCGAAGTCTCGGCGCTCGGGCTCGGCTGCATGGGCATGAGCCACGGGCTCGGCCTGCCGATGGACAAGCAACAGGCAATCGCGCTCATTCACGCCGCCGTCGAGCGCGGCGTCACGTTCTTCGACACCGCCGAAGTCTACGGCCCGTTCGTCAACGAGGAGCTCGTCGGCGAAGCGCTCGCTCCGTTCCGCGGCCAGGTGGTCATCGCCACCAAGTTCGGGTTCAGATTCGAAAATGGGAAGCAGGGCGGCCTCGACAGTCACCCCGCGCATGTCAAGCAGGCTGCCGAAGCCTCGCTCAAGCGGCTGCGGGTCGACACCATCGACCTGTACTACCAGCACCGGGTCGATCCGGACGTGCCGATCGAGGACACGGCCGGGGCGGTGAAGGAGCTGATCCAGCAGGGCAAGGTGAAGCACTTCGGCCTGTCGGAAGCAGGCGTGAAGACGATCCGTCGCGCCCACGCCGTCCAGCCGGTCACCGCGCTGCAGAGCGAATACTCGCTGTGGTGGCGGGAGCCGGAGACCGAGATCCTGCCGACGCTCGAGGAACTCGGGATCGGTTTCGTGCCCTTCAGCCCGCTTGGAAAGGGTTTTCTCACGGGCAAGATCGACGAAAACACCAAGTTCGAAGCCAACGATTTCCGGAACATCGTGCCCCGCTTTTCGCCGGAGGCCCGCAAGGCGAACCAGACCGTGGTCGATCTGCTCGCCTCAATTGCGGCGCGGATGAAGGCGACGTCCGCCCAGGTCGCGCTGGCCTGGCTGCTCGCGCAAAAACCGTGGATCGTTCCCATCCCCGGGACGACGAAGCTCCATCGCCTCGAGGAAAACCTGGGCGGCGCGTCCCTCGCGCTCACCCCGGACGACCTGCGCGACATCAACACCGCCGCCGCGAAGATCACGGTGCAGGGCGCACGCTACCCCGAAAATCTGCAAAAACTGGTCGGCCGTTAGTTCCGCCCCTGAAAAATATAATTTAGCGCTTGCTTAATTAAGTTTATACTTAATTATGTCGGCATGCAAAGCCTTCTCGCCATCGCCGACCCGACGCGCCGGCGGATTGTGGAACTGCTCGCAGTGCGCGAGCGGACAGCGGGCGAACTCGTCGGTGAATTCGACCTGAGTGCCCCGGCGATCTCCCAGCACTTGAAAGTCCTGCGCGAGGCCGGGCTTGTGACCGTTCGCGCCGAGGGCCAATCCCGCGTGCAGGTGCTCAACCCCGCCGGGCTTGGGGATTTGGAAGACTGGCTGGAAAAAACGCGGTCGATCTGGTCGCGGCGGCTCGACGCCCTGGAGCGGGAGTTGCGCGCGGACGACGCGGCGAACGAGCAAAAAAGGAAGATAAAAACTTCATCATGAAAACCAACGACCAATACGGCCAGTTCACCGGCCCGGCGGAGTTGCGCATTGTGCGCACCCTGCCCGGCCCCATCGAGCGGATCTGGGACTATCTCGTCGACCCCGAGAAACGCAGCCGCTGGTTTGCCGGCGGGCCGATGGAGCCGCGCCCGGGCGGCAAGCTCACCCTCCGCTTCCGCCACAAGGATCTCGCGCCGGACGAAACGCCGCCGGAGGACCACAAGCAGTTTCACGACCCCGGCCACAGCATGGACGGAGTGGTCACGCGCTTCGAACCACCGCGCGTGCTCGCCTTCACGTTTGGCAGCGACGGGGAATCCGAAACGACGTTTGAACTCACGCCGCAGGGCAAGGACGTGCTGCTCGTCCTCACGCATCGCGCCACCGGCGGCGACGTGCCCTATATGGCAAGTTTTGGCGCCGGCTGGCACACCCATGTCGCCCTGCTCATCGCCCTGCTTGAAGGCGCTCCCCGTCCACCCTTCTGGCCGGTCCACGTCAAGCTCAAGACCGACTACGAAAAACTTCGGATCGCCGCGCAAAAACCATGAATTCCAACTCCCATGAAAAACCGTCCCACGGATAGTCCAACCATCGTCTCACCGGAAAAATGGCTCGCGGCCCGGCGCGAATTTTTGCGCGAGGAGAAGGAATTCTCCAAGCTGCGGGACCGCCTCGCCGCCCACCGGCGCGAGCTGCCTTGGGTCAAGGTCGACCAGCCCTACCTCTTCGAGTCACCGGGCGGGCGGGTGTCGCTGGCGGAATTGTTCGAGGACCGCAGCCAGCTCATCGTCTATCATTTCATGCTCGCGCCCGGCTGGGAGGACGGCTGCCGCGGCTGCTCCTTTGTGTCGGACCACTTCGACGGCGCGCTGCCGCACGTGAACGCCCGTGATGTCTCCTTCACCGCGGTCTCGCGCGCGCCGCTCGCGGAGATCGAGCGCTTCAAGGCGCGCATGGGCTGGAAATTCAACTGGGTGTCGTCGCACGGCACGTCCTTCAATCGCGACTTCCGGGTGTCATTCACCGCGGAGGAAGTCGAGGCCGGCCGGGCCGACTACAATTTCGGCCTGAATGATATCGGGGCGGACGAGATGCCCGGCCTCAGTGTCTTTGCGCGCGGCGCCGACGGCGCCGTCTATCGCACCTACTCGACCTATGCGCGCGGCCTCGACCTGCTGATCGGCGCTTACAACCTGCTCGATCTCGTGCCAAAGGGCCGCGCCGAGGATTCCGAGGCGCCGATGAAATGGGTCCGTCACCACGATCGCTACGATCATGTCGCGGTGGCTAATTAAAATCCGCCGGCGCCCCTTCCGCTCGCTGGGGCCGGTCGCGCTCCTCGCCCTGACGCCAAAATGCGCGGTGTGCGTGCTGGCCTACGCCGGCATCGGCGCGGCGCTCGGGCTGAGCGGTCCTGAAATTTGTGGCGGGGCGATCGGCGCGCCCACCCCGTGGGCGTCGCCGTTTGTAATATCCGGTGTCGCGCTTGGAATCGCCGGATTGCTCGCCCTCCGAGCCCCTTAGTTGGGCTGGGTGGTGGTGGTCGTCGTCGAGGAAGGAGACGTCGGGGTCTGGCCCGTCGTGGTCGTGGTCGTCGTGCTCGCCGCAGTTTGGTCCGTCGTCGTGGCGCTCGGCGCCGTGGTCGTCGTTGTGCTGGAGCTCGGCGCGGCGGCTTGGTCCGTCGTCGTGGTCGTCGTGCCCGCCGTGGTCGTCGTGGTCGAGTCCGGCGACGTGGTCGTGGTTGTGCTCGAGCTGGGCGCGGCATTCCCGTCCGTCGTGGTCGTGGTGCTCGTGGCCGGCGTTGCGGTTGCTTGGTCCGTCGTTGTGGTGGTGCTGGTCTGCGCGTTCACACTTGTGGCGGCGGACAGCGACAGGATAGCGGCGGTGACTAAGGCTGATACGATTAGTTTGTTCATGAGCAGGTTTTACCATAACAGTCGGCGGCATTCTATCAGGTCTAACCCTACCCTGCCGCTGATGCGCAACCTCCTGCTGTTTTTGGCGCTGCAAGGACGACGCCCAAGGGGTCAGGTCGATGATATTGCAGTCGCGCAGCGCGACTGCAATATCATCGACCTGACCCCTTACGACCGCTTCAGCCAGAATTCGCTCATTTCCTCCAGGGTTTTGTCCTTGGTCTCCGGCAGCATCCGCCACACGAAAAACGAACAGGCGAGGCAAACGACCATGAAGATCAGAAACGTGCCGCCCGGCTGTCCGTACCGCCTGGTGAACCAGGCAAGCATCGGGGGAAATATGATTACGGTAATAAAGGAAGAAGCGAACATCGCGCAGGTGGCGATGCACATGGCTTTGGCGCGAACGCGGTTCGGAAACAGCTCGGAAATGACCACCCAGCTCAGCGCCGCCAGGCTCAACCCGCAGGACACGCAGGGCACCAGCATGGCCACCAGGGTGAACAAGGGAGAAAGATGGAAGGCGAAGGCCAGGAACATGAGCACATGCCCGACCGCCATCGCGATCGTGCCGACGATCAGGATGGAGCGGCGCGAGAAAAGATGGATGAGCCAGATGGCCGTCAGCGTCACGGGAATGAAAGTGCAATCGAGATACACGGAGTTGAGAATGGCGTCCGGGGCGCTGGTAATTCCGGCGGCGAGAAATATCGTGGGCGTGTACAAGGCGATCATGTTCACCCCGTTGATCTGGGAGAAAACCATCAGCGCGATTCCCGTGATCAGGGCCACTCGGACGCCCGGGCTGAAGAGTTCGCTAAAAGCGCCGGACTCCTCCGCCAGTTCCGCTTGAATCTCCTTGATCTCCTTTTCGGCCTGGGATTGGCCGTTGATCCGCTCAAGGATTCCAAAG
>Ga0206883_1046_pt1 | contig 23136 bp, 20 predicted proteins | sample Alteio_BWOrgCont_2_FD_152910 | JGI IMG/M metagenome (GOLD analysis project Ga0206883, IMG submission 152910) | Enriched cells from forest soil in Barre Woods Harvard Forest LTER site, Petersham, Massachusetts, United States -... | ecosystem: Environmental > Terrestrial > Soil > Temperate forest > O... | reverse complement strand
CTCAGCAAGCACGGAAACGCGAGGCCGCACTGTTTAGCTATACCCTATGTCATCAAGGTCAGGCCACCTTCTGTGGGATGATCCGAATGCGAGGAGAAAAAAATGGCCGGAATCATCGACGAGAAGCTCAATGAACTGAAAATAGTATTGCCGATGCAGCCGGCTCCAGTTGCAAATTACGTGGGCTTCGTGCGGACCGGGCGCCTATTGTTCGTCTCTGGGCAACTGTGTTTTGCCGAAGGAATTTTGGTCGCAAAAGGCAAGCTCGGAAATCAGCTCACTGTCGAGCAGGGGCAGGCTGCCGCCCGCGCTTCCGCGATCAATCTCTTGGCGCAGGTCAAGGCTGCTATAGGGGACCTGGACAAGGTGAACCGCGTCGTGCGACTCGGCGGCTTCATTAACTCAACACCCGAATTCTTTGGCGCGTCTACGGTAATGAACGGCGCATCTGATCTTATGGTAGCGATATTTGGAGAAAAGGGTCGCCATGCCCGCACGGCCAGCTGCGTTCCGGTGCTGCCCGCCGACGCCGCGATTGAGGTCGAGGGCATATTTGAAGTGTCGTGATCAATTTATTTGGGCGCTACGCCGTTGTCAGAATGCTCGCCAGAACTCGGAAGACGAAGAGCCCACGAATTCATGATTGCTGAGGATGCAAGCTATGGCGGATCAATCGCAGCACGACATTCCGAACCGGGCCAGTGAACCGGCGTCGCGTGACGCTGGGCGGGTGGCAGAACTAAGGCGTTCGATTACAACCCGAGCAACACTTTTAAAACCGTCATCGGAATTGGACTATCGCCCAGCTCAAGAACTCGTCGACGCCGTGCGAGCGCGGAAAGTGTCCGCCTCTGAGCTTGTCGAACATGCAATTGCACGCATAGAAGCGCTTGACCCGGGAATAAATGCAGTGGTCGTCCGCGATTTCGAGCGCGCCAGAACGGCCGCTTCTGCAGCTGATGTCGCATTGGCCAAGGGTGAGCAGCGGCCACTACTCGGCATACCCATAACAATAAAAGAAGCCTTTGATATTGCGGGGCTGCCGACAACGTGGGGCTTCCCGCAGTTCAAAGACTTCATACCTAAGGAAGACGCAGCTATCGTCTCCCGGCTGAAGTCTGCCGGTGCCATCATACTTGGCAAAACAAATCTGCCGGTCGGTCTGGGGGACTTCCAAAGTTATAACCAGGTTTACGGCACGACCAACAATACATGGGATTATAGTCGCTCGCCCGGCGGTTCATCAGGCGGGTCGGCGGCAGCTCTTGCTGCGGGCTTTGGGGCATTGTCTTTTGGATCGGATATCGGTGGATCATTGCGGGTGCCCGCGCATTTCTGCGGCGTTTACGCGCACAAGCCGACATTTGGGCTGGTACCATTCCGCGGATACGAGTTGCCCCAATCTCCCGTCTTGCCGCGTAATGGTGATCTTGCGGTAATCGGTCCGATGGCGAGAAGCGCTTCCGACCTGTCGCTTGCTCTGGACGTCATCGCGGGGCCGGATAAAATGCGCGACGGGATTGCATATAGATTGGCCTTGCCCCCCGCTCGTCACAAAAGTTTAAAAGACTTCCGAGTTCTCGTTGTTGACTTTCATCCACTCATGCCTGTCTCCAACGTCGTGCGCGCGGCAATAAGCCGTCTGTCGGAACGCCTCGCAAAATCCGGTGCCCAAGTGGCACATTTCAGCGCGTTGCTTCCTGACCTTTCGCAGTCAGCCAGGCTCTATATGTGGCTTCTAGCAGCAGTTAAGGCAGCGGGTTCCCCGCGAACGCGCTATGAAGAAGCCCAACGGCTGGCCGCGGCCTTGTTGCCACAAGACGACAGCCTCCAAGCCCAACGCACACGTGGCACAGTCGCAACCCATCGAGACTGGCTCGCCGCGGACTTGGCCCGATCCGAATTGCAGCAACAATGGAGCCACCTCTTTCGCGATTGGGACGTCGTCCTCTATCCGCCGGCTTCAGTTCCCGCTTTTTCTCAAGATCATTCATTGCCGATCGAAGCTCGACATATCGAGATCGACGGTGAAGCACGCTCTTATCTCGATGCATGCTTTGTATGGGCGGACCCTGCCACCACGTGCGGTTTGCCAGTGACTGCCGCGCCAATTGAAATTTCTCCGGACGGACTTCCGATAGGGGTTCAGATCATCGGGCCCTATCTGGAGGACCGGACAACTATTGCTTTCGCGGAACTTCTTGAAAGGGAATTCGGCGGCTTTGTGGCGCCTCCCGGCTTCGGATAACTCATATCGGGTTCCCAGCTACAGCCTCTCGAGATCTTGATGATATTTCCGTCTGGTCCTGAACGGTATAGCCGCAACATCGGGAGGCCCGTCCAATCAGCGGGCGTGTGACATGATTGATGACATGCGGACATTTTGGGCGGTGTTGGGCATTGCTGTGGCTGGAGCCGGCCTTCTCGATGTATTTCTGACGGCTCTGAACTATGACGAAAGTGGTTTTCTTGCTACCCGCTTGTGCAGGTTTCAGTGGTGTTGCCTTCGCGGCGTCACACGGCACTTGCCGCGACGGTTGCGTCCTGCCGCGCTTCGCCAGGTAATAGGACTTAACATCGTTCTTTGCATGATCGTGTGGCTTGGTACCGTCATGGCAGGATTCGGACTCGTTTATTACAGCCAAATGTACGGTACAAATTTCGAATACAGTGGCAACCATCTTGGGGGAGGGCTGTTCGATGCGATGTATTTCAGCGCGGCTCAGCTTGCCACCGTCGGTACTTCTCAAATTAGCCCGGAGACCGACGTACTTCGCGCGATCAGCATTTTAGAAACACTCACAGGCGTGGGCCTGGTCACGTTGATCCTTACGTTTCTGATCGGTGTGTATCAAGTCATCCGGGATCTGAGATCCTTGTCGTCAAACTTTATCAACGCAGGACCCGAATTTGATAGCCCGATCGCCAGTCTGAGCCGTTATTTTTTTCGAGGCGATCCGGTCTGCCTAGACAATCATTTGCGGGCTATTTCTGATAGCTTTTGGTCATATGCGGACGGAATTCGCCAGCACCATTTGGCCTATTATTTTCAGAGTGGTCGAAATCAGTTTTCTCTACCATACGTGCTGCATATGCTCGGTCGTTGGCTGGCTGCTTTGCGTTGGGGACTGCCTCCGGGGCATCCTGCGACGTTGCAGCCGCTACTCATACAGCTATGCGCGCAGTTTGAACAATTTGCAGTCTATCTGCACCGTCAATTGCGTTTGTCAGACACGCCCGCGCCCGCTGCGGCATCTTTTGAAATCTTTTCTGCGGCATACGGTGATGACGATAAGATACCGGATCTATGGTTGGGTCGCTTTTTGTCGCTGAATCGGGAGATGAGCGCTTTAGCGCGGCCGAATTTTGTCGCGAATCCGCAGGACGTTTATGAGCGCTACCAGCAATGGTTGCCTTTCGCGCACCGCGCCGAGCAGCTGACGATCGCCGTAAGCCAGGATCTGGATTATCAGCCAGATTGATGAGCCGGCGATTGGACAAGTGAGGGAGTGGCGACCAGCCAAGTGGTGTAGCCGGGACGGAATTTTCTCAGGTCTTTATCAATATATAGGCAGTCATGCGGGGTGTGGGTTCTCCTCAAACAGGCGGGCCACCAACGCGCTGTCGAGATAGGCGCGCACTTCAACGATGATGCCGGCAGAAAAGGTGACCATCCAGCAATAGCGATTGTCAAATCGCAACCCACTCTTAGCAGTGGCATTCGAGCGCAACTCCACAGCCGCTCTGTCGCCGCATACCAGAACTTGTTCCACCGCGAGTTGCGCACCGTAAGGCAGGACCTTGGCCAGCTTTTCGAACGTGCTTGCGGTAAATGCCTGCTTTGATCGATAGTGGCCTGCGAGCGGATGTGAGCCCATTACCGTCCAGTCCACATTTGGAGCAACGTGATTGAAAAAGGCGCTGCCATCGCCTTTCTCCAAACCCCGAAAAATATCTCGCACCTGGTCTTCTGTCATTGTGTCCTCCTTTGTCGAGGATCGCCTGCATTATTAGGCAAGCCGCCTGCAATGGCTCGGAATGGAGATAGCTCGCCTCCGTCGAACCGGGTTGAACTGGAGCGCACCATAAGTGCGGGCTAGGTGAGGGACACAGTCGGCTGGATCAGAGTGATTTTGACATCAACGTTACCGCGTATGGCCTTGGAGTACGGGCAAGTTTGGTCCGCTGCATCTACAAGCTGGCGGGCAATCGCTTCATCCAAACCCGGCAGGCTGACATTGAGGCGAGCCTCGAGAAAATAATATCCGCCATTCATCAGGCAAAGATCCACTTCTGCATCTATAGCCGTACCAACGGGAAGATTGATTTTCATCTTCCGAGCGACAAGGCCCATCGCGCCTTCAAAACACGCAGACCAACCAGCGGCGAATAGCTGTTCGGGGTTTGTGCCGGTGCCGGGAGCGCCGGGAATCGAAAGCCTAATGTCCAGCCGACCATCGTCGCTCCGGGAGATGCCGGATTCGCGGCCTCCAGTGGTTTGGACCTTGGCAGTGTACAATATGGTTTTGAGTTGGGTCATGATGGCTCCATGGGAAAGGTTTGGTGTACTGCTCGGCTAAGCGTTGTCGCAATTTTCGTATCTTGCGAGTGCTAGTACGCCAAGAAGTGTCCCCGGGTATTGGCAAAGACGGCCAGCTTTTCCTTTAATTGCTGGAAAATATCAGCGCCCTGCGTCCTGGCTGGGGAAGATAATTGAGACGGTGGTACCTTCAGGGCCCGTGCGGACAGCCAATTGCCCCTCTAGCGCATCAACCAGGCCCACTACTATGTGTGAGCCACTTCCATTGAACTCATTGCGGATTCCGGTCCCGTTGTCGGAAACGGTGCAGCACCAGTGATTGTCTCGCTCCAGGACATCGGTGCGGACGCGCCCGCAGCTATTATCCGGAAAGGCGTGTTTGGCCGCGTTTAGCACGAGCTCGGTGATGACCAAGCCGAGTAATTCGCATTTCGCTGCTGGCATATGCGCTTTGTCGACAAACGCTTCGCACTGCAAGCCCAACGGCGCTAGGATTGATCGGCTTAACACGCTGCAGAGTGATTGGAAGTAATGTTCCGCGGGAATTGTGCCGCCATCGGATTGGCGCGCGAAGAAGCGGTGTAAGTCTGCAGCTGCCACGATCCGTTTTTCGTGGCGTTTTAGTGCCTCTCTTAACCCTGGATCCTCGAACGATGCGAGTTCTATCCGAAGGCTCGCACTCAGTACAGCTAACGTATTGGCCATCCGATGTTGGAACTCGCGCATGATTAACCGCGAAGCGATGTCTGGCGGAACAATGGCTCGTGACAATTCGGCAGGCGTTTTTACCTCAATCGACTTGGTCAAGAATAGCCCTCCGGCGCGGACCCGTAGCTTCGGGGGGGGACGGGCCCGCGCCTTTCAGCCGCGCACATAAACGCGCGTCAGCAATTGAAGGTAACAATAGCCCTATGCGGAATATTGGATGATCTGCCCAGAATTGCTTTTTTTTGCGCTATATGCCGTGCCAGGGCGCCCAAGTGAGGGTGCGACAATTTTCAGCTCAGAAAGAGTTGGCCGTGCGTTTGGATTTGATGAACGAATCCGCCGACAGGTGTTTTCAGATTGCCGCCCGCGCCTTACGCCAAGACGGCATGTAGGTCGAATACGACGGCAAGGCGATCATGGTTGCTGCACCGGCGACCAGAATTACTTCAATAATGTGAAGGGATAGAAAATATGATTTGTGTTGGTCGAAATCCACGTCAATCAAAAAGGGCGTGAGCCCCTGAGCGATGGTCGCGGCCGAGTACATCACGCCGGTAATTTGGCCGAAACTTCGGAGTCCGAAGTATCGCGAAGTGAAATAGGAGAGTGCAACAAATTGCGTGGCCGAGGCGATGCCCATTGCAACACCACCTGCCACTAGAATCGGCAGCGTGGTACCTCTTTCGAGGGCAACTATGCCAGCAGAAGAAATCAAATAAATGGGAGCAAGGACCCTTGGAGTCCGAATCCTGTCGAGGAGCCAGCCCGCGATCGGCGCCCATGCCCCACCGACCATTGCAGAAATCGATAACACTAAGGTCCCCAGGCCGGCAGGGAACCCACGGCCCAGGAGAATGGGTACGACATGTGTCTGTATAGCCAACAGACAGCCGGCGCTCAGGCAGACGGCGATCGTCGTCTGCCAAAAGCCAAACGTTCGAACGGTTTGTGCAAGGGTCATGCCCGCATACTGATCTACTGGTTGTGCGAACCCAGGGTCAGTCCGTGGTGGATCTTTGAGCAAGGCAAAAACTGTAAGGAAGCCTACAGCGATCACGATAACTCCCAGACCAAAAAAGGCGCCGCGCCAATTCCAGGCCGTTATCAAAGTTAGAGTGACAAATGGAATGAGCGCCCCACCTAAGCCATTGCCTAAGCCGCCAGAGAGACCCATCATTATGCCCCTTCTTCTATCGAACCAGCGCACAATGACCTGGTGATACATCATCGTGCTCGAAAATGTGCCGAACACTCCAATGAAGCAGAAGAGGCTGCAAAAGAGAAAGAAGTTAGGCGTCAAAAAGCCCAAACTGAAAATGAAAGCACCTGAGCCAAGAATTCCAGTTAGGATAACCCTGCGCGCTCCGAATTTGTCCACTAAGTTTCCCGCAATCGGATAAATCAGCGCGCTGGCAATGGCGATCAGGGTGAGCACAACGGAAATTCGTTCGCGAGGCCATTGGAAATCACGCGAAATTGGAATCAGAAATGTACCCAATGAGACGCTGATAATTAATTTCGCCGCAACGAGGGTTCCTACCACACAGGCCAACACGACTTTGATGCGGGTGCTGTTGATGGCTTCTGCGGCCTTGGACGGCGGAGTTGGCGCGGACGGCGTTACCCCAATAGGCAAGTTCTCTAGTTGACGCTCGCGCCGGATCATCGACATCCTCTCGTAGTTAGTTAAGAACCGCCAACAACTCTCCGGCAGCCTTCAAATCGGGTGTGTCCCTGTCTTCTGTGAACTGGTTGAAAACTGGTTTGAGAAGGGTCCGAGCACTTTCGGCTTGCCCTTGGGAAATCAAATGTGCTGCCAAATCTGTCGCGCTGCGTAGCTCCCATGCCAACGCGCCTTGACGCCTGCTCAATTCAAGCGATCTCTCAAGGTACGCCTTCGCATTGTTGTTATCGGCTTGTGGGATCGAACGCAGAAGTTGACCCTTTAGCCTAAATATTTCAGGCATGTAGCACAGATCGCCACCGATCTGGACCGAGGGAATAACCTGATCGATCAGTGCCAATGCTTCTTTGCGCCGATCCAATGCGATGAGCCCCTCGACGAGGGAAATTTGATATTCAGTCAACAATTCAAAACCCCTTACTCGCAGGGTTTTCAAGCAGTCTTGCAGGGTATCAACTCCACCTTCGATATCGCCTTCGCAGATGGCCAGCCGACCCTTGAAAGCATCGATTGCAACCATTCTGGATTGAGAATTAAGAGCAGCACGGGCGCCAATCATACCTAAATAATCCTTTGCGCTGTGTAGATCTCCCGCCCAGAGGGAAAGCGAAAAAGCCCAGTTCAAAAGAACGGCGTGCGAAATATTCATCGATGCGCAGTATTGAACCGTTTCACGCGCACGCACGATGGCTTGGCTTGAAAATCCCTGCAGCCAAAGATTTCGCGCCAAAGCGATGCTAGCTGCAATATCGTACCTGGCACCGAGATAGATCGCGCTGCCTCGCTTGGCGCTAGGTATGCGCCGTCGCCCCCTCTCCAAGGACGTGCGTGCCTCCTTGAGATCACCGTTAAAGTGAAGCGATATCCCCAGAAGACTAAGTGCGAAGGGAATTGCGGCGGGATCTCCATCCTTTTCCGCGGCGGCTGCACAGCGTTTTGCATATTGCAAAGCCCCAGTGAAATCTCGGGTGTGCGTACGGAAGGCGTGCACTGGCACGAGCATCTGTAGCAGACAGAGATCGTCCTTACGTTCGATTGCAATGGTAAGGCCTCTATTGAGCGCCTTATCCGCCGCTTCGATATCGCCGCGGACGAATCTAAATAGCAATGCAAGGGTCGCCTGAAGACGCATCTCTTCAATGCCGCCGCGAGTGGAGCTGTCGAGTGCCAAAATCGCGCGGTTGGCCCAGCTATAAGCCTCGGAGTACAGAGACTTCGCCCAAAAGACTTGGACAGCGACTGCGGCAAGTTCGACACCTATTTTGATATCACCGGTGGAGCAGAAGCACCATTCCAGAGCTGCGCGCACGTTGGCAAGGTTGACGAGATGCATTGACCGTTCGGCCGCATTTTTCAAGGTGGGCCAATCGACACCCGTAATTTCCAGCCAGTGCCGGTAGTGGTCTGCATGACGCGCAGCCACGGTGGCACGCTCAACGTCATCATCACTGATCTCAAGTACGTATGCGCGTGTAGTATCCAGGAGCCGATGATGAGGCGAGGTTCCGAAGCCGTGAGGAGTGACCATCGACTTGGCGATGAGGCTGTCGATTGCGCGAAAAACGTCAATCTCAGTGAGGGTCTCGCATACCAATACTGCTCGAGCGGTCTCGAGCGTGAAACTCCCATTGAATACGGCAAGATGCCTTAATACTCGTCGTTCCAGGTCAGACAGTAACCGGTAACTCCAATCCAGCGTCGCCTTCAGGGTCTGCTGGCGCGGTGGGGCAGTGCGCTGCCCCAGCCAAAGCAGGGCTAGCCGCTCTTCCAACAACGCAGCGGTCTGTTGCAAGCCGTACGTCCCCACTCGTCCAGCTGCCAACTCGATGGCGAGTGCCAAACCATCTAGCCTTCGGCAAATGCTTGCCACGACTCCGGCGTTTTCATTCGTGGCAGCCAGATGTGCGCCGCCTGCCGCCGCGCGCTCCATGAACAACTGGACTGCGGGAAATGTCAGAGCTGTTGCCGTTGTAAATTCGAAATCTTCTGGCGGAAAGGCCAGTGGCTCTAATCGATAGATTTTCTCACCCTCTACCCTGAGAGCCTCGCGGCTCGTTGCAAGAATGTGAACTTGCGGTGCAGAGGCAAAGATGTCCCCGGCCAGGGCCGCGGCCCCCTCCATCAGATGTTCACAATTGTCGAGGATTAGAAGAATGCGCTTGTCCCGAAGATATGTGATCAATCCGGGCGCTGGATTGGCTGCCTGGACCGACAGCCCCAACATCGAAGCTACGGATCCAGCCACGAGGCTAGGGTCACTCAAAGCTCCAAAGTCGACGAAAAGAACGGCTCCAGCAAAAGCATCAACCATCTCGTGTCCAACGGCGACTGCGACCGTGGTTTTGCCAACACCGCCGGCGCCGACGATCGTAACAAAGCGCGCGGCAGTGAGTTCGCGCGCAATCGCGAGAATACCGTCGGCTCGTCCGACCATTCGCGCCAGGCGGCTAGGTACGCCAGCGGACGGCAAGCTGTCGTCGAGTGTTGCATGCCTACCCCCTAGGCCGCTCATTCGTGAGACTGGTGCGACGAAACAGTAACCCCGGCCGCCTAGCGTGGCGACGTACCGGGCGCCATCTATTCCATCGCCAAGCGCCTTGCGAAGGTTGGCAATATGAAATCGAAGGCTGGCCTCACTAACCGTCACATCAGGCCAGACTTTGGCCATCAAGTCCTTTTTGCTGATGGCTTCGCCGGGGCAAGTGACTAGTGCAATCAAAGTGTCGAGTGTTCGCGTGCCCAATTCCACGGGAACGCCATCTCTGGTGAGATGCCTTTTGCCCGCATCCAAGCTGAATGGACCGAATGAGACTGTCTCAGCCGTTTTTGCCAAAAGGTCGGTCATGGCGCCATCGTTGGGGAGGTGAGATCGGCCGCGCATGGACCCTAGGACAATGAGCCCGGGTCATGCCACCCTGACGTGTGTTTTCGCCGTAAACTGGCATTGTCGCCTGTTTGGCAGCCGCTGGAGTACCTTGCGGAGGCTCTGCCCGGCCAACTGAAGGGCCTCGTCCGCAAATCTTCGACCCCATGTGGGCGCGTGCGAGAGGATCTCGGCCGCAGATTTGCAGGCGCTCGTAACTGCTAACAAAACTTTCAGGGCATAACGAGCTTTTGGGGCCGCCCTCTGTGCAAGTACCCGAGGCAGCAGGCGATTTCGATCAGTCACCGAGTGTGGGAGGTACTCCTGATGAATTCCCGTGCAAGTCTAAATTTTGTACCATCTCAGCCTGGGCATGGGTCGCTTGAAGGATGTGCCGGGAACCGTTCCATCATGTCCGGATATGCGGGCACTTGTACGGGCGGCGACCCCCCAGCGGCGTTCCTCGCCGATGCAGCCCGCATCCTTGATGAAGTGCGTCTTACCATAGAGCTGGATCCAGCGAATGCGCGCGCGGCCGCTTTGCGTCTAGTGACGTTTCTTGCTGAGCCTGCCGAAGCTGAAACGACGGGGCTTCGCGGCGGCTTAGCATCTTGGCAGAAGCGTAAAGTCGATCGGTATCTGAGAGAGCATCTGGAGCAGCCTTTGCGGCTGGACGAATTGGCTGAGCAGGTTCACCTAAGCGTGAGTCACTTCTGCCGCGCGTTCACAAAGACATTTGGCGATACCCCGCATACATACATCATTCGACTGAGGCTGGAGTTGGCACAGAAAATGATGTTGACGACACGTGAACCGCTAAGTCAGATCGCGCTCGCCTGTGGCTTGGCAGACCAAGCGCACCTCTCCAAGCTTTTTCGGCGTTGTCTGGGCGAAACTCCAAGCGCGTGGCGTCGCAAAAACATCACGGACGATCAAGCCGAGGTGTGCAGCTACCGCTCAAGGTAAAGCTGCGAACCACGCAACTCGATGGGGCATAAGGACATACTTCGTGAACCGAGCGTCGATCTTGGCTTTTTGGGGGGCTACTGCATGCATTGTTGCCCCAATGGCATTCGCAGCTGGGTATGCCGATGACCAAAGCTCCCCCATCTACGGGGTCAAGATCCCAGTCGGATACCGGCGATGGGAATTAGTCGCCGTGGCTCATGAGCAGGGTTTCAACGAACTCAGGGCCGTCGTTGGAAATTCACTTTCAATCAAGGCTTACGGCGAAGGAAGGCTGCCGTTCCCGAATGGCGCGATGCTCGTCAAGCTGGCCTGGAAGCATGTGCCATTGTCGGGAGCCGGCGGAGCGTTCGTTTCGGGGCCCGCCACGACAGTCCAGGTCATGGTGAAAGATTCCAGAAAATACGCCGCGACGGGCGGTTGGGGCTTTGGTCGATTCATCAATGGCAAACCGGTCGACGAGGCCCAGCACAAAACGTGTTTTCCCTGTCACGAAGCCAACGTAAAAAATCACGACCTGGTCTTCACGCGGTTCGCCCCCTGAGGGTGTAGGCCGGTCTTCAGATATTGAGTTTTCGATATTTGCGCGCGCGCCCATATATTTCGCTCAGATAAATTCACTGCCACTTTTGAAGCGATTTCTGCCAAATCGTGCTCGTCTGACACAAGCTGTTGATCTCCCCATCTATTAATTTTGATCAGGGCATCTCCCCTCGCAGGAGATGTTGAAAGTGCGACGCGTGAATGCCTCAAGAGCAAAGGAGTGTCCATATGCCCGATATTTTGTTCATCGGTATCGGTCTCGGCTTTCTCGCCATTGCAATGCTCTATGCAGAGGCTTGTGAACGACTGTGAGGGAAAAATGATCTTCGACTATCTGTTGGGCGCGCTCGTTACCGCCGGATTACTTGCCTATCTTGGTTACGCATTAATCCGTCCCGAGCGGTTCTGAGGTACCGACCTATGACCACAAATGGCTGGCTTCAGATCATCCTTTTCAGTTTGATAATCTTCGCAATCACCAAGCCGCTCGGCGGCTATATGACGCGCGTATTCGACGGTGAGCGGACATTTCTGTCCCCGCTGCTACGACCATTGGAGCACCTGGTCTACCGTGTCTGCGCCATAGATGAAAAGGAAGACCAACATTGGCTGACGTATGCCTTCGCCATGTTGATCTTCAGTATCGCGGGATTTCTCACTCTCTACGCCCTGCAGCGACTTCAGGCACTCCTTCCTTTTAATCCCCAGCAGCTGCCGGCGGTAAGCGAACACCTTGCATTCAACACATCCGTTAGCTTCGTCACCAATACGAATTGGCAGTCATACGTTCCGGAAGCCACTATGAGCTATTTGGTGCAGATGGCGGGTCTCACGGTTCACAATTTTGTTTCTGCCGCTACTGGTGTGGCGCTCGCTGTGGCGCTCGTTCGAGGCTTTTCGCGTCGTTCGGCAAAAGGGGTGGGCAATTTTTGGGTAGATCTAACTCGTTGCACGCTATATCTGCTATTGCCGGTTTCTGTCGTGGTCGCGCTCTTCTTTGTCTGGCAGGGCGTGCCGCAGAATCTGAACCCTTATGTCGGAGCGACCACGCTTGAGGGCATCAAGCAGGTGATCGCGCAGGGGCCGGTCGCTTCGCAGGAAGTTATCAAATTATTGGGCACGAATGGTGGTGGCTTTTTCAACACCAATTCTGCTCATCCCTATGAGAACCCGACTGCGCTAACCAATTTTGTTCAGATGATTCTCATCTTTTCGATCGGTGCCGGTCTCACCAACATGTTCGGTCGTATGGTTGGCAATCAGAAGCAGGGTTGGGCGATATTTGCCGTCATGAGCCTGCTATTTCTCGGTGGTGTTACGACTGTGTATTGGGCGGAGGCTTCTGATAATCCCAGTTTCACAAAACTTCACATCGATCAGACGCCGAGCCCCCGTCAAGCCGGCGGCAACATGGAAGGCAAAGACGTCCGCTTTGGCATCGCCAGTTCCGCACTATTCGTGACTGTCACCACAGATGCTTCGTGCGGCGCTGTTGATGCCGTGCACGACAGCCTCATGCCGCTTGGCGGCTTGGTGCCGATGTTCAACATGATGTTGGGCGAGATTATTTTCGGAGGTGTTGGTTCAGGTCTCTACGGCATGCTGCTCTTCGCCGTCATTGCGGTGTTTGTCGCTGGATTGATGGTGGGGCGCACGCCGGAATATCTCGGCAAAAAGCTAGAGTCGAAAGAGGTGAAGATGGCGATGCTCGCCATTCTTGTCCTTCCGCTTTCAATGCTGGGATTCACTGCTCTCGCAGTAGTTCTGCCTGCCGGGCTGGCTGGCCCCGGAAATGCGGGGCCTCACGGATTTTCCGAAATTCTCTACGCATTTGTTTCGACGACGGCCAACAATGGCAGCGCCTTTGCCGGTCTAACAGCCAACACCTTATTCTATAATACAACACTTGGGCTTGCGATGTTTATCGGCCGTTTCATGATGATAGTGCCGATGTTGGCCATGGCGGGCTCGCTCGCGGCGAAAAAGATTGTGCCTCCCTCAGCGGGGACGCTTCCAACCGACGGCGGGCTATTTGTTGGTTTGCTTATCGGTGTCGTCATCATCGTCGGAGGGCTTACGTTCTTTCCCGCGCTGGCATTGGGTCCGATAGTCGAGCATCTGGCGATGGTCGCCGGCACGCTTTATTGAGCGGCAGGAGGCATTCTCATGCAAATTTCAAAGAACCGTAACCATAGTATGGTGAAGGCGATGGCTGATCCTAAAATCGTGATTCCCGCCGTCGGCGAGGCCTTCAAGAAACTGGATCCGCGGAGCCTGATTCGCAACCCGGTAATGTTCGTGGTTGAGATTGTGGCAATTCTGACAACGATCCTTTTCATCCGCGACTTGACGACGGGTGCGGATGGCATCGCCTTTTCATTTCAGATCAACCTCTGGCTCTGGTTCACCGTGCTGTTTGCCAATTTCGCGGAGGCGGTGGCAGAGGGAAGGGGGAAGGCGCAGGCCGAGTCTTTGCGTAGTACCCGCAGCGACACGCTGGCCAAGGTTCTGGTGGATCAGCAGGCCAAGATCTATTCGAAGACGCCAGCGCAATTGTTGGAACGTGGCGACCTGGTGCTGGTTGAGCCTGGCGACATTATTCCGTCCGATGGCGAGGTGATTGACGGCTTAGCCAGCGTGGACGAAAGCGCCATCACCGGCGAAAGTGCGCCGGTGATCCGCGAATCTGGCGGCGACCGTTCCGCGGTGACCGGCGGCACGCGGGTCCTTTCAGACCAGATCGTGGTACGTATCACTGCGACCAGGGGTTCGACTTTCCTGGATCGCATGATCGCTTTGGTGGAGGGAGCGCAACGACAGAAAACCCCAAACGAAATTGCGCTGAATATTTTACTCGCGGGCCTAACCATCATTTTCGTTTTTGCAGTGGCAACCATCCCGAGCTTTGCCACCTATGCTCACGGCAACATGTCGGTGTTGGTGCTGGTCGCCCTGTTCGTCACCTTGATTCCTACGACCATTGGGGCACTTCTATCTGCTATCGGCATTGCCGGCATGGATCGGCTGGTACGATTCAATGTGCTGGCTATGTCGGGCCGTGCGGTGGAAGCGGCAGGCGATGTGGATACGCTGCTACTCGATAAGACCGGTACCATCACTCTGGGCAACCGGCAGGCCACGGCATTTCTGCCGCTGGAAGGTGTAAGCGAGCAGGAATTGGCGGAGGCTGCCTATCTTGCGTCCCGCGCAGACGAAACTCCGGAGGGCCGTTCTATCGTGGCACTAGCTAAGGAGAAATATGGCGCTGTCGAACATGAGGTGTCGGGCAGCTTTGTCCCGTTCTCTGCCCAGACCCGGCTCTCCGGCCTCGATTCCGTAAATGGTGCCTATCGCAAAGGCGCAGTCGATGCGGTACTGGGCTGGTCTGGTTCGACGCAGCAGTCGGGCGCTGTACTCAGTGCTATTGCCGATCGCATCGCCAGGACCGGGGGCACGCCTTTGGCGGTCGCCAATAACCAGCGCCTGCTGGGCGTGATTCATCTGAAGGATATCGTCAAGGGTGGCATCCGCGAGCGCTTCACGGCACTGCGTGAGATGGGCATCCGCACCGTAATGATCACTGGCGACAATCCGCTCACCGCTGCCGCTATTGCTGCGGAAGCTGGGGTGGATAATTTTCTAGCGCAAGCTACACCGGAGAATAAGCTTGCTTTGATCCGCGAGGAGCAGGCCAAGGGCAAGCTCGTCGCTATGTGCGGCGATGGCACCAATGATGCGCCGGCGCTGGCCCAGGCGGATGTGGGGGTGGCAATGAACACTGGGACGGTAGCGGCGCGCGAAGCCGGCAACATGGTTGACCTGGATTCCGATCCCACCAAACTGATCGAGATCGTGGAGATCGGCAAGCAACTCCTGATTACTCGCGGAGCGCTGACTACTTTCTCTATCGCCAACGACGTGGCCAAGTATTTCGCTATCATTCCGGCCATGTTCCTGGCTTTCTATCCCCAGCTGCAGGCGCTCAATGTCATGGGGCTCCATTCCCCTCAGAGCGCCATCCTGTCGGCCATTATCTTCAACGCCCTGATAATCATTGCCCTGATTCCGTTGGCGCTGAAGGGCGTTACCTATCGGCCGGTGGGCGCCGCCAGCATGCTGAGGCGGAATCTTCTTGTCTATGGCTTGGGCGGCATCATCGTGCCCTTCATCGGCATCAAATTGATTGACCTTGGCGTCACCGCCATCGGCCTGGTCTAGGAGCCACACAATGATCAAACAAATTCGCCCCGCTTTTATCATGATCATTCTGATGACTATAATTACAGGCTTTGCTTACCCACTGGGTATGACCGGGCTGGCGCAACTGCTTTTCCCACACCAGGCAAATGGCAGCCTGATCACGGAAAATGGCAAGGTGATCGGCTCAGAGCTGATCGGGCAGAATTTTACGTCTCGCCGATATTTCCATGGCCGGCCCTCTGCGACATCAGAGCCTGATCCGAAAGATGCCAGCAAAACTATCTCTGTGCCCTATGCGGCTGATAATTCCGCAGGTTCGAACTTGGGACCGACATCGAAGGCTTTAATCGACCGTGTCAAAGGCGATACTGTGGCTCTGCATGCGGAAAATCCATTCGTACCAGTGCCTGTCGACTTGGTGACCAGTTCGGGTAGTGGTTTAGACCCTGATGTCACACCTGCAGCTGCACTTTTCCAGGTTCCCCGTATTGCGAATACCAGGAGGCTTTCGGAGCCATTGGTGCGGGATTTGGTCGAACGTCATATCGAAGGGCGGCTACTCGGCCTTATTGGTGAGTCTCACGTCAATGTCTTGCGGCTCAATCTGGATTTAGATGCTTTGGATAAACGCAGCCACTAATTTGGCGCACCGTTTCTGGCGAGTTCCGTCGTTGGAAGTGGGCCGATATAATTGCTACTATGGGCCGTCCGGGTTCGCCCAGCTAATTCTTGTGTTGCTGCTTCCATTCTCTGCCGTATGGACGCTGTGAGCAGTTTCCACTGAGATCTGACACGTAGGAGGCACACAGGGCACCGGTGTGTCCTGTGTGCGGGCCTTTGTGTCTATCAGACGAATTTCGCCAGTCACCTAGAGCCTTCAGGCCGAACTTCCTTCTTTCTGGACCGCCTTACCTCGATAGCGGCTCGGGCTGTTTGAAATGGCCTCGAGCGTTGATCTAGAGTGAAACCCGAGTCTGCTTTCTAAAGTTTCCGTAATGATTATGGGATCGGCAGCGCAGGCCAGAGAGGTGATCTCGTTTGGTCCGTTCCGCCTAGTAATAGGCGCGCGTCTCCTCATGAAGGATGGCGTTCCCTTGGAGCTGGGCGCGCGGACTCTCGACATTTTGATCGCCCTGGTGTCCCGCCCCAACGAGATAATCAGCAAGGCAGACTTAATGGCTCAAGTCTGGCCAGACGTCACTGTAGAAGAAGGCAGTTTGCGGTTTCACGTCAACGGGCTGCGGAAGATGCTCGGCGATGGAAAGGATGGCGCGCGATACATCACCACGATGACAGGCCGCGGCTACTGCTTTGTGGCATCGATCTCATATTCCACTGATAAGATAATTGGGGAGGCTACCGCCACTCATTATCGCGTCGCCAACTTTCTTCCAACGCGTTTGGCACGAATGGTCGGGCGGGCAGATGGGGTTCAGGCCCTTTCGACCCTGCTCACCACAGCGCGGTTTGTTACGATTGTGGGACCAGGAGGTGTTGGCAAAACCACGCTCGCCGTGGCGGTGGCGCACGATTTGCTGGAGAACTTTGCGGGAGAGACTCTTTTCGTCGACTTGGGAATGCTGAGCGATCCTAATATGGTCGCCGCTTCTTTGGCGTCGATGCTTGGCATATCGGTCCGCTCCGCCGACCCCACACCGGATGTGATCGCACATCTTTGCGATAAGCGAATACTTGTGATCCTCGACAATTGCGAACATGTAGTCGCCGCCGCCGCTGCTCTCGCCGCTCGTCTATTTCTTGCTGCGCCGCAGGTTCATATCTTGGCGACAAGTCGTGAAGCCCTCAGGGTGGAAGGCGAGCACGTTTATCGGCTGGAACCTCTCGCTGTTCCGCCGGAGGGCGGTCTGCTCACCGCAGCGGCAGCCCTGAAATTTCCTGCAACCCAGTTGTTCGCGGAACGCGCCAATGCGAGCGGGGCCCGATTAGCATTCGGCGATTCGGATGTTACGATCGTTGCGAGTATCTGCCGAAAGCTTGATGGTGTTGCACTTGCGATCGAGTTGGCAGCTGGAAGAGTCCAAACCTATGGCCTTGAGCAAACCGCTGCGCTCTTAGACGAACGGTTGTCGCTGCTGTGGGTAGGGCAGCGTAGTGCTCCGCCTCGCCAACAAACGCTGAAAGCCACGCTCGATTGGAGTTATGAGCTACTTTCTGAACTGGAGCGGATGGTCCTGCGAGGACTCGCAGTGTTCGTCGGTGATTTCACACTCGATGCAGCCCGGGCAGTTCTGACAAGTGCGACTATTGATCAATATTCAATTTTTGAAGCCATCGATAGCCTTGTCGCGAAGTCGATGGTTGCAACACGCCCCGACGGGGCAACTGTGCGCTACCGGCTCTTGGATACGACCCGCGCTTACGTTCTCGAGGCCGATGTTGGCAGCGCCGCACTCGCCGACCTTGGCTCACGCCATGCAATATATCATAAACAATGGTTGGAGCGGTCCACAACAGAAGGCCCGGTTCTATCGAATTCGGCGGAACGAGAACCCTATCTCGCCGGCCTCGCCAACGTTCGCGCCGCGCTGGAGTGGTGCTTTGGTGATAGTGGAAATACCAGAATTGGGATCGAGCTTGTCGCCGCCGCCGCCCCTTTGCTTCTGAAGATGTCTCTACTTACAGAATGTTGTCGCTGGTCCGAGCGAGCCATTCTCGCGCTTGATGATGCTACTCGCTCCGGGTTGGAGGAGATGCACCTTCAGGAAGCTTTGGGAATGTCTCTAATGTTCACGCGTGGCATGAGTGATGCGGCATATGCAGCTTTTGAGCGAAGCTTTGCGATAGCTGAGACGCGGGGTGATGCGCTCAACCAGCTGCAGCTGCTAGGCCCGCTTCACATGTTCCACCATCGCATCGGAGATTTCAAAGGCGCATTGCAAATAGCGAAGCGGAGCCGCAATATCTCTACGTCTGTTACAGACCCCGCCGCGATCGCTTTGGCCCACGCTCTTCTGGGGATGTCTTTTAGCTATCTGGGTGATCTTGGCGGCGCCAGAGTTGAGCTTGAAGCGGCACTGCAACATCGCCAAGGCTCTTGGCATAGCTCTACAATCTATCTCGGTTTCGACCATTACACTTTGGCTAGCGCTGCCCTTGGCAGAACCCTGTGGTTGCAGGGCCACCCGGCTCAAGCGGTCGAGCGAGCGCATCAGACTGTCCGGGAAGCTGAGTCCATGGGGCATCCAGTCTCGCTATCTATCGGCCTGATCTGGGCCATTTCTGTGTTCTTATGGGCTGGGGATCTAGTGAGCGCTGAAGAATACATTGACTGGTTCGTGTCCCACGCCAAATCCCAATCATTAGGGCCCTATTTTGCCGTTGGGCGCGGGTTTAAGGGGCAATACGACATCTGCCGCGGCGACGCACGGAGTGGGGTCGCAAGTTTGCAGCTTTGTCTGGAAGAACTCCATGCATCGCGCTACGAGTTGCTGTCTACCCAATTCACTCTCTCACTCGTTCAAGGGCTTGCGGCGATGGGCCGGCGCACTGAGGGCGTCGCACGGATTGACGATGCTATTCGACTGGTTGAGGAAAAGGGCGATCTATCCTTCATGCCCGAGCTGTTGCGCATGAAGGGAAACCTTTTGCTTACGATGCAGGTGCCAGCCGTGGACAAAGCGGAAATACTATTGCTGCGCTCCGGGGAATTAAGCCGCAGTCAGGGCGCCCTCGCATGGCAGCTGCGCTCTGCTGTAGATCTGGCAGGATTGTGGGCTGCTAGAGGTGATGTCGAGCGAGCGCACGATTTTCTTCGACCAGTATACGCGCAATTCAATGAAGGTCTGGACACCACGGATCTGAGGACTGCCAACCAACTATTGGCGACGTTAGGTTAGATTATCAATTTCATGAAAATTCCCTTGGGGCTGACGGTGCTGCGGCGGCCACCACCTATTCTCTGGCTCGGCTGGCCATTTCAGTCGGCAGAGGTGGGTGGTTTGCTGATGGTATTTGTGTTGGCATCTTATTGCTCTACGGTCCGAAAAATTGTTATGAAACAATCAGTTAAGAGATTTATTTGGTGCCGTCCCTGGTCATCGCATTAGCAATTGAATATTTGTGGGATTTCGAGGGCGCCTATGGTTTCGGATTTGCTTTCACTGAGTCGCCGGCGGAAAATCTGAATATGGCCGACGGCGATATTGATTTTGCGCTGCGGAGCGGAGCCCAGCAGCTAACCGAGACCAAGTTAGCTTACTCGGTCGCCGAGGTTCAAAAACTGGTGGGGATTGGAAGAACTTCGATCTTCAAGGCGATAAAGAATCGCCGTCTCCAAATAGCGAAATGTGGAAGCCGGACGTTGATTTTGTCTGATGATCTACACGCCTGGATAGTCTCGTTACGACGAGGTAACTGACGATGGGCGCCGGATATGGTGAGGCATCCAGCGGAAAAGCCCGTTACAATTCAATGGCGCCTTTAAAAGCCTCACCTCAAAATAACTCTTTGAAAATGCTAAATTATGGCACCTTTCTCGACCGCACCATTTAAAAAATAAGCCGCTGAGATTATTTGCTTATATCGCTTGGCGGTCTTACCTTTAGGTCTGGTAAGACCATAGATTGTTCGTCAGCCGTTCTTTCCATCATCGCCATCGTCCGCTGTGATGCCCGCTTACGGTTCGCCGCCTGAGTGTAGAGCGCGGCCATGCTTCCACCCTGCCAACCGAAGATGGCTTCCAGCTCAGACGGTCGCGCCGTTGTCCGCCGCCCTGGTCGCGCCAGCCTTGCGAAGTCCATGAGCAGATTTCCCGAAGACACCAGCAGCGTTGCAGGCCTCACGAAACATCGTGCCAAAGCTCTCCTTAACCAACGGCTTCCTGTTCGCGCCGCAGATGAAAGCCAGGTCTCCCGTCGGGCCTGCTTTCAGCGTGCGCGCCAACACCGGCAGGATCGGAAGCGTCACGGTCACCGTCCCCTGTGACTTCTCGGTGCGCAGCGTGGCGACACCATCGCGCACATGCTGGCGGCCAAGCGCTACGGCGTCACCGCGGCGCAAGCCGGTGTAGAGCAGAACGTCCAGCCAAACGCGCTCCCTGGTGCCGAGAGGCCACCGCTGCTGGTAGGCATCAATCGGCCTCGGTCCACACCGTGAAGCCAGCGCCTTTCTTGCGCTTCGGATTCCTGACGCTGGCGGTCGGATTTTCCGGGATAAACCCGGTTTCCGCTGCCCAGCGAAACAGGCCGCGCATTGCGTCAAGGAAATTGCGCGCGTGAGCTGGTGTCGCAGACCTGGCGTCACGGCCAGCCGCGATGTCTCCGCGGTCGATGTTGCCGTATCTGCAATCTTGCAATGATGATTTGCAGGATGTTCTATCCCGGAGTGATGCCGCCGACCAAGAAGCGCCCGCTCATCCTTTTCCACGACCCCGACTAGATGTTATTGCGCTCCCAAACAGTTCAATACGCGCTGGACGAGGCAATCGATTTGGCCGGTCGCACCGCGACGGCAAAAATAAGAACATTTGTCGGCCTGCAGGCTCTCTACTCTCCCGCCGTGCAGCTGTCACGCAAATGGGTGGAGGAAGGTTACGTTGGCGATATCTTGGCTACTACCTTGGTCGGTTCCGGCATCTCTTGGACGTCTCCGGTCGCGAGGGATGCTGCCTATCTTTTTGACGGGGTGTCGGGAGCAAATCTGGTATCGGTTCCGGTTATGCACGCTGTGGATGCGGTCAATTTCGTTCTCGGGGAATTTTCTTCGGTCTCGGCAATGGGCGCCATCAAGCGACGTGTAATCCATGTTTCCGACGGAGGTGCCCCCATCACCAATAAGACGCCGGACCACGTTACCGTGGCAGGAAAGTTAGATAATGGGGCATTGGCCTCCATATTTTTCCGCGGGGGCGTGACCAGAGGCCAAAACCTGTACAACGGTTCGGCTGGCGATATTGTCATGAGTTCAGATGTCGGAAATCTGCAAGTTGCAGATATCGAGTTGCGTGTGGGTCGGGGCACCGATCGCGTCACACATGCTGTTTCAACGGATGCCCTTTCCAATTCGAGTAGCGAGTTCGCGACCGGCATTGGAGCGAATGTGCTACGCATGTACGGGTCTATTGCGAGGGATATTGAGATGGGGACGGCCACCGTCCCTGATTTCGCTCACGCGGTTCGCAGGCACCAAACGCTAGGGGCAATCGAGGCATCCATGAGCAGGGAACGATAATACCTAGTGAAAGTTCTGTTCGCTTTTTGACCAAAGGGGCACTTCACATAGTCAGGCCTCGCCCGGAGATTCGTCACCAAGCCGCGATGGTCAAGTTCAAGAACGCTACGGCAACATATTTTGCAAACCGACTGCAAACCGGAACTGAGGGCTGAAAAGTTCGGTGTTAAATGCCAGCTAGGACGAGGTGGCCGAAATCGACGTCTGGCGAGCCGCTAATCAGATCATACGGCAGTTTCTGGAAGACCCAATGCTGGAGGCAGCGCAACGGGCCGACCAAGCGTACGAGGCAGGGGACATGTTCAATTTCCGACTGTGGACCCGGATCATAAAGGCGGTCGGAGAGTTCCTCGACAAAAGGCCAGACGCTGCGCCACAGGCCATCCATTTTTGCATCCAAAGGCGATTGCCGAGCTGGTCCTGGAAGCTGCTAAGCCAGCATTGGACAGTTTAGGAAAAATCGGAATGATATCCATTTGTTACTGCAGAGCCTCGTTCTCATAATACGCTTATGCGCGGATCCGGCTCAAGGGCGCTATCGAGACGCAGCTTAAATTTCTCTGTATTGTCGGCAGGGGTTTTCGAGTTTCATGGTAGATCGTGCAAGCAGAAGTTCACCTAAAGCAGGCTCAGATGGCGCACCGGATGGGCCGCCTTCAGGAAGCCGAGTATCATTACCAGCAAGCTCTGCAAATGCGCCCGGATTTTGCCGAAGTGAATTTCAGCCTGGCTACCGTCCTGATGCTGCAGGGCAAGCTAGAAGATGCGCTGAAAGTGGCCCGTGCGGGCGCCAAGGCTCGTCCCGATCATCCGCTCGCGCATCGGCGGCTGGCGGACATATTCGCCTTTCAGGGCAGGCTAGAAGATGCCGAAGCAGCATACCGCAAGACCGTGGAACTCAAGCCCGATTATCTGGAAGCGCACAACAATCTGGGCAACATCTTTTTGCAGCGCGGGCAACTGGAAGAGGCGGAAAAGTCCTATCACCGGGCGCTGGCGCTCCGCCCCCAATTTCCCGAAGCGCTAATGAATCTGGGTAGTATCACGCTTCGCCAAGGCAAGCCAAAGGATGCCATGGAGCTTTTCGCAAAGGCTCTTTCGATAAGGCCGGACTATGCGGAAGCACATAACAATCTGGGCAATGCCTATGTCGCATTGAACCTGCTGCCCGATGCGATCGGCGCATATGAAAAGGCTATCACCATTCAGCCGAATTATGGGGAGGCCTTCAGCAACCTCGGCAACGCTCAGCTGAAACAGGGCGATAACTCGCGCGCGATACAAAGTTTTCGGCAGGCCGTGGTCTTGATGCCGAACGCCGCCGATGCCCGCGTCAATCTGGGAAACGCTTATAAAGCAGCCGACATGCTGGAGGTGGCGGAAGAAACTTATCGCGGCGCGATCGCACTACAGCCATCGTCTGGCGCGGCGCATCAGAATTTG
>Ga0206883_1043_pt1 | contig 23920 bp, 19 predicted proteins | sample Alteio_BWOrgCont_2_FD_152910 | JGI IMG/M metagenome (GOLD analysis project Ga0206883, IMG submission 152910) | Enriched cells from forest soil in Barre Woods Harvard Forest LTER site, Petersham, Massachusetts, United States -... | ecosystem: Environmental > Terrestrial > Soil > Temperate forest > O... | reverse complement strand
TCCGAGGTTATCCGTAAGATGCACATGGGCGATATACTTTCCAGCGGTTACCACTTGCAGTGTGCTGATCCCGTTCGGAATGGGTGTGATAGTGTTGGGATCCTCTGCCGAAGGGGCCGCGGAATCTTTCAGCGTCACGGTGACGGTGGGATTATACAGATCTCCCGCAGCCCAGGAGGAGGAAGGGAAGCCTACGGGAGCAATCCATTGGAAATTCCCCTGAGCGTCCACTTTGGACATAATGCTTTTGCTGCTGTTGGCCGCGCTGAGGCCGCTCAAACCCGCCACCGGGGGGTAGCCGTCCATATTACTGATAGTTACGGGAGATTCGGCTCCCGTTAAAGGGACTCCGACCAGACCGGGCTGATTTTGGTGGAGGTCGGTAAACCCCGCATTGGAGGTCAAATAAATACAGTCCCCGAGCTGAGGCACGGCGCCTCCACTTTGAGGGTTCACCAGGAATCGGAACATGGGCTGCTCAACTCCCCCAACCGTGGTGTCTTTGAAATGGATGGAGTCCGCCAGTTCGGACAAGGCGGGAATAGTTTGGCTTAGCGAATAGGTGCCGGTATCCGTGCACGTTACACCCGTTCGGAAACGGAAGAGTCCCTGCCAGGGGTTAACCCCGGGGAGACTGTCCAAGGGTTCGGACGCGGTAATGATCAACGTGTCCGGATCCACCGTGCCCGCGACCACCCGCAGATCCGACGGCAGTTTTTCCGCCAAAACGGGGACCGGTCCCACAGAATCATCCAAAACCACTTGAAGGCCGTTGAAATATCCTCCAAGAGGGAAGTTAACCATGGGGGGAAGGTTGACCGTGTCGCTCGGAATTGCCGTTACATAAGGCGCAAAGGATGGATTGGAAGACGCTTGGAGAGTCAGGCTGTCTATAAGTGAAAGGGTGTTAGAAGCGGTATATGCGGAGCGCCGGTTCGCGGGGGTTTTATCGTTCCAATACATGGAGTCAATACTGTCGGGAACACGGCTCGCTATAGACTGTTGGAAAACCAGCACCACGTCGGCTATGCCGTCCCGGCCGAGATCCTTGGCGTAACCGCGAGCTGCGGGCTGAAGCAAATAACGATTGGACGAGACCTGGCTGCGCAAAAACCGCGGCACCGCGGCAGTGTCGGAGGCCACAGCTCGAACCACAACGCTGCTGTCGATGAAAATCGGGCCGTTGTACAGTAAAGGATGGCCCGGGCGTGGCAACAAGTTTGGGCTTAGGAACCCGCTGTCCAAGGTGTAGTTGATGCGCGCGCCAGTGGTTCCTGTAAGCAAAGAGATGTTTAGGGCCGAAGTGAAGGGTTCCCCTGTGGGATTCGCAACGGGAGTTTGAGCCTGCGCTACGGCAAATGGATAGAAGGTGGAATAGACCGGATCTGTATAATGCACCACTAAGCCGCTGTCGCCGGGGCATGAAAGGGCGCTGTCTTGAAGATTCGGAGTTAAGGTATTACGAACCAGCGGTGCTGAAGTATAAAACCCACCCGGGGCGCTTTGCGTAAAGTTCAGTCCAACGACGCTATCGCCCGGAACGGCTCCCGGGCAAACTACGGTAGCCGTGATCGATTCGTTGGTCGAATTTTTCACGAAATCCTGATCTTTTAAGGTGAGGTAGACGCTGGTGGGCCCGAGCGAATCCGAGGCGTTGACCGTGTCCTTAAAAGACAAGGAGGCCACTGAATCGGGCCAAGCGATGGCCAATTTAGCGGTGTCCACTTGACCGGTGGTTTTTCCAGTGCTGTCGTGGGCCGAATCCGTTGCGACCACTTCAATGCGCCAAGCGCCTTGCAGTGTGTCGTTGTTGCTTGTTGGGGAAAGGCTTTCGGCCAAAGGAAGATTTCCGCTCCAGGTCGCTACGGCATTATTGACCGCCTTAAACGCCGACAAGGTTGTCTGTTCGATATCCTGTCCTACGGGTTGGCCGAGCTTCAGGCTCGTGGCGGTGATTTGAACAGATACGGAAGCCAGAGGAGGTTTGGGGTTGTTGTCGGTGTGTTTCAGGTAAACCTTGTTATGGGCGAGGGACCAGAAGATTTCCAGGGGAAGGGAAGTATTTGTGCCTAGGGGAAGCTGGTTTCCAAGCGAGTCGGTGAATACCAAAGAGGATTGGAAAATGACGCTTTCACCGATGCCCGCGTTTGCAAAAGCCTCGTCCCCGTAAACAGGATCCACGTAAGTCGCAGACATTTGATCGCCGTTGGGCGAGAATTCGATAGTATCGTTGCCGGCATTGGGGTTCTGGGTTTCCTTGAGTGGTATGCGTGCGAAGAAAAATCCCGGGGAGGATTGTTTCAAGTGGAAGGTCTCCCTGTCACCATCTTTGGACGTGGTAACTATCGCCTGATAGGTGTAGTGGGTTGTGTCTCCCCGCTCGTCCTTGACAATCAAATAGGCTTGGGTCGCAGTGAGAGGAAATTCAGAGGTGTCCACGATGCCTGTGGAGTCGGTCGAAAAATAAGCAGTCGCCTGAATGTTGGTCGGATGGATTCCAATCGCATCATGCGCCACGTCCTGCGGATCCCTGGGGTGAACCCATGTGGCGGTCAGGGAATCGGAAACAGAAGTGCCGAGAGTTCCGGATTTCAGGGGATTCGTGGGCACGCCATAGGTCAAAGGAATCGGGGATGAAAAAAATGAGGTGTCAGCGCTCGTAGGGAAAGAGTTCGGTAGAGTCGGTAGCAAGGAGTCCAGGCTGACCAAGGCCTTCAAAGTGGGACGCGCGGTGGTCAACCCGTTGTTGGAACTGCTGAGTTGCACTTGCACCCCGGAGGAGTCGGCATCGGTGAAGTATGCGGGGCGCAGGCCCGAGGCCTCCAACCATTTGATAGTGGTGGGTTCATAGCACTGTGTCAGCAAGCTTCCGGTGAGCGTAGTATTGCCGGCGGTGGCGTTGGTGGTTTTCAGCCAGAATGTCGTTGTGGAGGTCTGCGTGATGTTCGCGGAATCGATTTCTTGAAATTGTGAAGTCAAGGTAATGGGGTTGACAGCGTTGTTCTTCAAACCCAAAGCGCTATCAAGTAGGACCTGGTAGCTGAGGTTTTTCCCTTGATTCACAAATGCGGTGCTCCCCGTGGCCCGGCTTGTTTGACCGTTCGCGGCATTGCTGACAGTTACGGAAGTCGGCTCGTAGGTCCGGATGATTTTATGGAGAATGAGCTTAATGATGCCGGCCAGACTGTCGGGGTTGTCCGGAGGTACGCGGAAAAATTCTCCGTGGGTGATTTTACATATGGAATCGAGGATAATGGTGTCCGACGTCGCCTGCTGGGCCAAAAGAATTCCGAAGACGGGAAGGCCGCTGGTGTCGAGGAACTGATATTTCCCAAAGGTTTTTTGCTGCGATGCAGTGTATTGAAGAAGGCCGTTGCTGTCGGCATCCCCGTTGGAGATGTTACCCGGAGCACCGTCGGAAATGAAAACGATCGCATGGTTCTTGGATTTCCCATAATTCTGGGTTCCAGGAGGGCTTCCAGGAGGACCGTCCAGCCATATTTTGGCCGAATCCAGGGGCCGATTATAGTTCTTTCCGCCCGCAGAATCGATTTGAACGGCGTTTTGTAAAACCGCCACAGTGTCCGCGGTCAAAGGAAGAGGATGCTGGGGATGGGTTATCGCATCTTGAACGACCAGATCCGAAAACGGGATGTATCCGACGGTGGATTTGGAGGAAATATTAGACTGCGTGAAAACCGAGTCGATGGCCGCCCGGATAGCGACGGCCCGGACTTTGAAAGGGTCTCCGGAGGTATCGGCGCATCCGGCGTTGCTTTTTAATTGCGCGACATAGACGATGCCGTTAGGAGTGTTCAGCGCCAAGTAATTGCTCACATTCGCGGGAAAACTTGAGTTGCTTGTAATGACGCTACCCGGCGGACAGCCACTATTGCTACCAGTGTTCCAATAGTACGTGGTGTCAATGACAGGGCCCGAACTGACATAAACCCCCTGCAACCCCATGGTGCTGCCCTCGTCCATGGCAAACACGATGTCCGCCTGGCCGCCCGAGGAGTCAATGGAGGGAGTGCAAAGAGTAAGCCCCTGGTTGTCTACGCGCGTCACGTTGGAGGGGAGGGTCACCGTGTCGTTGTTCAAAGCATTCACGTTCAGGCATTGGGGGGTGACTTGTCCATTAATCGTCGTATCAGCACCCTTGCTGAGCAAGTCACAGCGAAGCGCCGATTGTGCTTGGACGCCCAGAGCAGCCAGAACCATGAAAAAGAGGATTTTCATGACGTGAATTCGCGGGTTCTGCATGACATTCCTTCCAAGAATCATGGGCGCAACCAATAGGACTCCCCCAAGGAGCCTAGGAAAAATGGCGTTTCCGTAATCTAATCGTTTTAGGCCAAAAAAGAATGGTAAAATCCGCTCTTGGAACGGGGATTAAAGGGGTTCCGAGTCGATTTACGGGGCCGCGGATATGCGGGTATTCGCAGGGTGCTTTGCGGCGTCCGTATTTTGAGTATCCGAAAGCGTTTTATCCGAAGGCGCGGAGGCGTTCTCAGAAAGTGAGTCGAGTTCTTCTTCCCTGCGCTGGCGGTTCTCGGCAGCCAAAGCCTTGAAAGCGTTGTGTTGCAGATTGGAGGATGAAAAATAATGCTCCCGGGATCCGTCATCCCTGGCGACAAAAAACATCATATCCGTTTGCTCAGGCCGAAGCGCAGCCAGAAGAGCTTCTCTCCCGGGATTGCATACGGGGCCCGGAGGCAGGCCGGAATACAGCCGGGTGTTGTAAGGAGAGTTGACGTCGAGATCGGCGGCTGTAAGGGGACCGGTCAACTTTCGCAACGCGAACCGTGTGGTTGGATCGGCGCCCAAAGACCATCCCAACCGCAAACGGTTGTAAAAAACGCCAGCGATAAGCCTTTTTTCAGAACTTACTGCGGCTTCCTTTTCAACAATAGAGGCCAGCGTGACCCAACCGTTTGAACCGTATTGCTTCAGCACTTCGGAATCCTGAGGCAGCTTCGAGGCGACGTCCTGGAACCGGTTGACCATGCAGCGCAGCGCGTCCTGCTCCGTGATGCGCCATGGCAGGATATAGGTGTCGGGAAAGAGGTATCCCTCCACTCCATGCGCTTTGATACCGAGTGAAAGGGCAAAGTTGGAGTCGTGCACCAAGGAGTCGAAAGTGATGGAGTCGAGCGGAAAATAACGTTCCAAAATTCCGTAGATTTCCCAACTGGCTTTGCCTTCCGGGATGGTAACCGTGTGAGTGGCCATGTTTTCGGATTTGAGTTCTGCGGCCATGCCCACCACGGAGTTTCGAGGCGGCAGGTAGTAGAAGCCGGCCCGAATGCGCTTTTCCCGGCCCGTTAACCGGAAGAAAACCTTAAATACCTCCGGAAAGGCGATAAGACCCTTGGCATGGAGATCCTGGGCCAAAGATGACAGAGTAGTGTTTTTAGGGATTTCGTAAAGAATTTTCTCGTTCGAGGAGAGGGGAGACCCTAAGGATCCTAAGGGTTTTCCAAACAGCAGGTAACCGCAAAAAAGGATGCCGACGACAAGGAAAACTCCCAGCCATAAGCCCGCACTCCCTTTTTTAATTCGGCTTTTACCCATCGGAACACACTGGGGACATCTTTTTTGTGAATTTTCACGACTCTGGATTACGAACGTCCAGAATCAATATATTCCAAAATGCCGAAGTGGTTATATTCTTTTAGTTCGGAAGAGGGTTATTTGCCATGAAAGAAGGGTTTATGGGTAAGTATGTGGTGTTAGCGTGCGCGATTTTCTTCGCGATGACGTCTGCTAAGGCCGCTTCCAAATCCGAAACCGGCAACGAAGCGATTCAAATCAAGGACGGCGGAACCGTCATCTACCGGGCCGAGTTATCCGGCGACAGCGATAAGGTCGGCGATGCGGCTTCGGGAGCCGCGGTGCAGCTGTTCAAGCAGGGCAAGGCCCGTTCTTTGGTCAAGGTGGGCGACACCCGGGGGTGGGTGGATAATTCGGCGCTCGTGCGGCTCACCGGCGTAGCGACTACGCGCAACCTGAAGGATATCGAAGTCCAGGGCTGGCTCGACAATCCCTCCGCGGTTTACATTCTGGACAACAGCAATCCCGATATCGGAACGCTGCCTCTGGATCGCAGCTTCTCTTCCGACATCGTCGAAAAAAAGGATCGCGAAAACGTCGAGCGCACCTACGACGAGAACAATTGATTCGATAATCGATTGTTGTTTGGTTCCGCCGGATCCTTAACTTTCCCAGCCGTCCGTTTCTTCTTTCTGCGACCGCGCCAGTTGGTACGCTGCCGCCGAAAATTCATCCAATCCCTGTCCTGATATGGTGGAGGTCCGCAGGACTGTGCATTTTTCTTTGGCAAATTTGCGGTCGACGGGAAAATCTCCCAGGTCCGCCTTGTTCAGCAGGATGAGCTTGGGCTTTTCAAGAAGCAGAGGGTGAAACTTTCCGAGTTCGGCGCGCAGCACCTGATACTGTTTATAGGGCTTTTCGCTGCTGCCGTCGATGACGAAGGCGAGGCAGCGGGTTCGTTCGATATGGCGCAGAAAACGGTGTCCCAGGCCTTTGCCTTCCGCGGCGCCTTCGATAAGCCCGGGGATGTCCTCCAGAACGAAGCTACGGCCGAGTCCGACGCCGACGACTCCGAGCACAGGTTTCAGGGTTGTGAAAGGATAATCCGCCACCTTAGGCGTTGCGGAAGAAACGCGGCGCAAGAGCGAGCTTTTTCCCGCGTTTGGAAAACCCACCAACCCGCAATCCGCGAGCAGCTTCAATTCCAGCGCGAGCTTGCGGTGTTCACCGGGCAAGCCGGGTGTGGATTTGACCGGCGTGCGATGGACGGCGCTTTTGAAGACCGTGTTTCCCAGTCCTCCCCGGCCGCCATGCGCGAGAATTTCTTCCTGGCCGTTGGTTTTAAGATCCGCCAGGAGCTCTCCGGTTTCCGCATCCTTGACCATGGTGCCCATAGGCACCAGGAGGACGGTATCTTCTCCGCTCCTGCCTGTGCAGTCCGAACTGCCTCCTTTTTCGCCCTCCTCCGCGCGCAAAGTGCGGCGCTGGCCAATGTCATAGAGGGTATGAAGATCCTTGCTGGCCTTGAAAATGACATGGCCGCCGCGGCCGCCGTTGCCGCCGTTCGGTCCTCCCCTGGGGACGTATTTCTCCCGCCGGAAGGAGATCATGCCGTCTCCGCCTTTTCCGGCGTTGATATCGATTTTAGTTTCGTCCAGGAACATGAGGGAGGGAAAGTTAACTTTGACGGACCCCCTTAAGCCATGAATATGAGCGCTGAATCCAATCCGGGCACCAAAGAGTCATTTCTTGAAGAGGCCCTGCAGCGCCTGCAGGCGGATGATATCGTCATCCTCGACGACTTTCTCGGGTACGAGAAATCCAAGGCGCCCTTTTTTGACAGGGTGGAAGTCGCCCACGAGTTCCTCGACTTGCTGACCTTCAAAATCAAGGAAAGCAAGTCGCGGATGAGCAAGGAAGTTTTGACCCAGTTTTCGCTGGACTTCCTGCGCGACACCCTGAAGCAATACGGCTACAATCCCAAATTCGTCGGGATTCAATGCAAGGCCCTCATCACCTATTACCAGAACCAAAAGAATCTCGACAAAGCCATCGAGGTGTGCGAGTTCCTCATTCGGCACGGCATCACCGACGACGACTCCAAGGGTTTTCATGTCCGTTTGGACGAGCTCCACCGGCTCAAGAAGAGGGTTGAGGAAAAAGGCATCGATCTCCGCTCCCTCAAGTTTCCAACTGAAGAAGAAGATGAAGACGGCGAGGAGTAATTTCGGGAGATCCCGATGATCTTGGAAGAGTAAGGTTGATAGGATTAAGAGCCGGTTGTTTTTGGAATGTTTGGATCAGGAATCTCCCTCTGAAGCTGGCGCACCTTCTCTTCCAGAAGTGACAGACGCGTATGGAGGATCTGCGCGGCCTCCCTGTGCTCTTCCGATTCCTTTTCCAGAAAAGCGCACTTAATTTCGGCTTCTTCCAGCCGCTCCTCAAGGTTATGGATTTGGCTCTGAATTCGGCCGTGAGTTTCCCCCGAAATGTCCCCCATGAAGCGCTTCTCCTTTTCGCCCTTAAGTATTCAAACAAATACCATTTTTAGCGCAGGAGAGCCGATGGACGCAGAAACGCCGACATATCACAGCCGCCTTTTGGGCCGCACCCGCAAAGCGGGCAACTCCTTGTGCATTGGGCTCGATCCCGTGTTGCACAAGCTTCCCAGGTCCGAGGGTAGCGCGGCCGATCGTATTCGCCGGTTTTATTCGGACCTTTTGGAAGCCATGGCGAAGCGGCGTTTGTATCCGGCGGCCGTGAAGCCCAATATCGCTTACTTCGAAGCTCTGGGAACGGAAGCCCTTGAGATCTTGCGCCAGTTGATGGCGGAATACCGGAGCGAAGGGATTCTCGTCATTCTCGACGCGAAGCGCGGCGACATCAGCGCTTCTTCCGCGGCCTATGCGACCATGGCTTTTGAAACGCTTGCAGCCGATGCGGTGACCGTCGCTCCCTACATGGGTTCAGACTCCATCGGGCCTTTTCAAGACAAAGCCGTGGGACAGGGCACTTACGTGCTGGTGCGCACCTCCAATCCCGGCGCGCGGGATTTTCAGGATCTGACGGTGGATCTGGGGCAGGGGAGACGCCTGCCGCTTTATCGCGTGGTGGCGGAGAAGCTGGTGGAGTGGGACCGCGGAGACTTGGGCGCCGTCGTGGGCGCCACGGCTCCGCGCGAGCTGGAGGAACTGGTAACCTTTTGGCGTTCCCTGGGGAAGGAAATTCCCATGCTCATTCCCGGGATTTCGGTGGGCGGCATTGGACAGGGCGGCGATGTGAAGGAAATCATCCGGACCATCCGCAACGCCGGCGGGGATCCGAACCTGCATTTGTTCAACAGTTCGTCTGGGGTGAACTACGCGTACGAACGTTTTTCAGGAATGACCCCTGCGGAAGCGTCGCTGAAGGCGATGGATGAGTTGTTGAAGGCGATGGTGTAGGGACAGCCCCTCACTTCGAGGGCGGCAAGTTGTCCTGCTCCGGAGGGGTTGATTTGGACTTATTCGGTTTATTCAATTCCGCACCGCAAACTGTTTCCGAACATGCTTTGGGTACTGGGCCTCCTCAATGAGAGCCCTTTTCATGACGGGCTCCTGGAAAAGAAGGAGCCGTCACATCCGTTCCCCAATAGGGCTTTTTAAGGGAGGCTTTTTAAGCCGCTTCGGGGAATAATTTCGCCAAATCCGCAGGGGGCCTAAGAGGTTTTCCCGCCGGACTCATGAAGGCATGCTCGGTAAATCCGGTGGCTAAAAGTAAAGGGGCTTCCTCGCTTTCACGGCGTATCTCATATTCGAAGCGGATGCGCGCATGGCCCAGGCGGGTTCGCACAGTGCGGATGAGAAGCGTGTTTCCGTAGCGCGCCGGGCTTATATATTCGCAGTGCGCGCGCAGCACGGGGATGAGCACTCCCTGCTTTTCCATCTCCCAGTAAGGATGCCCAAGTTCGGCCAGGGCGGTGGTGCGGGCCACCTCGAAATAGATCAGGTAATTCGCGTAATACACGAAACCCATGGCATCCGTTTCGGAATACCGCACCGCGATGCGGAGTTGGCTGACGTTGTCCAGCGTCATTCCGAAAGATCTTAGGCCAGCTGCTGAGCCGGGGGTGACGGATGCTTCAAGCCCTTGACGGCGGAGAGGATCCAGGTTGTGGCGAGGACTGCGGTGAGCAGGCTGGCTATAACGGGCGTGTAATGCAAACCATATTCGCCAAACCCGCCCTCGGCAATGGGCCGCGAAAGAAAATAGGCCAGAGGGAGCGCTACGAAGAGAAGGCGCAAGGTGGTGAGGAGGAGGAAGGGCAGGCCGCGCCCGAGACCCTGAAAGGCGCCGCTGCAAACGATGTTGATGCCCACCAGACCGTAGCCGAGACATTGAAAGCTGAGGTAATGGAGCGCCGCATCGTGGGTTTTGGGATCCTGGTGGAAGAATCCGATGATGCCGTGGCGGAAAGTGAACACGATGAGGGAGAGCGCCGTGAGAGTGGTAAAAGAAGTGAGCAGCCCGATGCGCACCGTGGCGCGCACGCGATCGTACTGCTTCGCGCCGAAATTCTGCCCCACCAGAGTCAGCACCGAGGTCATGATGGCCAGCGCCGGAAACACCGACAGCAAGTCCAGGCGCCCCCCGATGCCGATGGCGGCCACGGCGGTGGCGCCGAACTTCACGGCCAGGCGCGTCATGATAATCCAGTTCACGCCGATAAGAATCTGGGAAATGCTGGAAGGCACGCCGACCTTGAAAATGCCTTTCACTCCCTCGAGGCTTTCCCATTTCGGCAGGAGAATCCAGCGCAGCAGAGTCTTGCGGGCGATATACAGGCGGATGATATAGAGAGAGGCGATGACGTTGGCCACAGTGCTGGCGAGTCCGGCGCCTTTCACGCCCAGTCCAAATCCGTGCAGTCCCAAGCCGAAGGCGTGGAAGGCTCCGAAGACGAGGAAGGGGGCCACGAGAATGTTGATGAACACGGCCATCATCTGCGCCGTCGCCATGGCGCGCATATTGCCTTCGGCCCTTAGCCCGCCGCCGCCCAAAGTGAGGGCGAGCAGCGTAAAGGGCATCCCGAGGAAGAGAAAGGCCAGGAATTGATGCGTCAGGCGCGCGGCGTTCTCGGTGGCTTTGAGAAAATGCAGATAATAGTTCAGGGGCTGGAGGAGCAGTTCGATTCCCACGAGGACCACCAGGATTCCCATGGTGATCCAGAGGATTTGGCCGAGCGCGTTTTCCGCTTTGCCCTCATGTTTGCCCCCGATGTAGCGCGCCAGCACCGAGTTGGTGCCGATGCTGAGGCCGTTGAAGAAGGCGAACAGCAGGTAGAATACCGGAAAGCCGTAGTTGAGCACGGCCATGCTGGCTTCCAGGCCGAGGCGCCCCGCATAGATGCCGTCAATGACGTTGAGCAGCATCTGCGACATCATGCCGATGAGAATCGGCAGGGACATGCGCAGGATGTGGGGGAAAATCGGGCCTTGAGTGAGATCTTTGCGAGTTTTCACGGAAGCCGAATATAACAATGGTATTTTTCGCGTTGATGCGTTGGATGATCTTACTGATAATGCTCGCCGGCTGTTCGCACAACGATCAAAAAGCGCAGGACAAAGGCCCGATAAAAGATCGGCCCATGGCCGAATACCGCGACACCACCGTGCTCGACATGCACGACGGATCACGGCTTAGCTGGACCTTGAAGACGCTTCACCTCGTGAAATGGCCCAAGAGCGATCTTATCCGCGCGGAACCCGCGGATCTCGTGGTCTTTGACAGCCTGGGAGCGCCGGAGATGTGGGTCACGGCGGATTCGGGGGCGATGGACGAGCCCGCGAACTTCCTCATGGCCAAAGGGAATGTGCACGGGCATTCGCGCAAGGGCATGGATTTGCGCACGGACTCTTTGCGCTGGAACCGCACCGGGAACCAGGTGAGCACGGACGCCTACGTGCATGTCGTGTCCGAAGACGGCGATGTGCTGACCGGCAAGGGGTTTGTGTCCGACGCCAATCTCAACAACTGGCAAATCCTCTCGGACGTGCACGGCGTTTTTCAGAAGGTGAATGAGCGCGCCCAAATGCTGGACACCGCGCACGCGCCGCATGATTCCTCTCAATCGAAACAGGGGACACCGCCTCCGCCATCATCCGGGCCGGGAAACCGCAAATCGTGAACGCGGTTGTGAAGGCCTCTGTGAAGGCGCCTTTTGTCTCTGCATTGCTCGTTTTGGCCGTGGGAGCCGGAGGGGCGTCCTCCGCATCCCCTCCGGCTTCTTCCACCGCTTCCTCCGACAAGCTGCCGCTCATCATGGAAAATGCCGATCACATGCAGGGAATCCGCGCCAAGGGCGAGTATATCCTCACCGGACATGTGCGCTTCCGGCACGGCGACATGCACTTTGCGACCGAACGGGCGCTGTGGGACCGCGATCAAAACCGGGTTTCCTGCCAAACGGGCATGCGCGTCACGGACCGGGGGGCTCTGCTGAAGTCGGACAGCGGCTCCTATGACAAGAACAGCAATATGGCCGTGGCGGATGGACATGTGTTCATGCACGATTCCAGCGGCCAGGTGGAAGGGGAAGGCACCCGCGTGACCTATGATCGCGTGGGGCGCGAGGCGGTTCTAACCGGACACCCGCTGGTGCGGCGTTTGTACCCTGCTTCCAGTTCAAAGGATTCGGCGAACAAGGGTCCCGACACCTTGGTGATCCGCGGGAAGACGCTGCTCTATTACGACTCCACCGGCATTGCCGATGCGACGGACAATGTCGTCATCACCCGCCACGACCTGCTGATCACCTGCGGGCATGCCGAATACCGTCAAAAGGCGGATTCCCTTTTCTTGTCGCAGGATCCCAAGGTCAAGGTGCAGGAAAGCGAAGTGAAAGGCGTTTTGATGCGGCTGGGACTGGACGGAGAGGAGTTGCACGGCATGCTGGTGAAGGGAAACGCCAACGCCGTTTCCACGGAAAAAGCCACGGATTCGACGCGCGCGCATGAATCCCATGTGGAAGGAGACTCCTTGTATATGGCCTTTCAAAAAGGTGCCATCGAAAGCGTGCAGGTGTTTCGCAGCGCCAAGGGGAGTTATTTCGACGTGGATCGCCCTCAGTACGTCAACCGCATGAGCGGCGACTACATGGTGCTGCGCTTCCAGGAAAAGCATGTTCATGACGCCGAAGTGCTGGGCATGGCCAAAAGCACCTATTATCATTTCGAAAAGGATACTTTGAAGGGCAGGAACCGGGCCGCGGGAGACACCATCGACCTCTCTTTTCTCGAAGGCAAGATCAGCGAGGTGCTCGTGAAGGGGAAAGCCGAAGGCGTTTATGAGGGGCGCGGACTGGGCCATACGACGAAAGCGAAGGCCGCGCCGCTGCCCAAAGAAGGAAAGGCAAAGTCGTGAAGCAAATTCGGGCTGAGTCTTTGGTGAAGACTTACGGGGGGCGCCGCGTGGTGGACGGCGTGTCCATTCACGTGAATCAGGGCGAAGTGGTGGGTCTGCTTGGCCCCAACGGCGCGGGCAAGACCACCTCCTTTTACATGATGGTGGGCATGATCCGCGGCGATTCCGGGCGCATTTTTATCGGGGATCGGGACGTGTCCGGCCTGCCCATGTACCGCCGGGCACGGCTTGGGCTGGGTTATTTGCCCCAGGAGACGTCAGTGTTTCGCAAGCTCACCGTGGAGGAAAACCTGCTCGCCATTCTGGAAACCCGCGGCATGGGCCGCAAGGAGCGCCATGAGGAAACCTCCCGCCTGCTGGAGGAATTCAAAATCGCGCGATTGCGCAAAAACAAGGCCTACACTCTCAGCGGCGGAGAGCGCCGCCGTCTGGAAATAGCGCGCGCCCTGACCACGCGCCCGGATTTTCTTCTTTTGGACGAGCCCTTTGCGGGCATCGACCCCATCGCGGTGGAGGATATCCAGTCGGTTATATTCGCGCTTCGGGACAGGGGCATGGGAATTCTCATCACGGATCATAGCGTCCGTGAAACCTTGGCCACGACCAATCGGGCTTATATCATGTTTGAAGGCAAGGTCCTCGTGGAAGGCACGGCCGAACATTTGGCGCAGGACGAGGAAGCCCGCCGCATTTACCTGGGAAAATCGTTTTCGCTCGGCTAAAACCCCCCTTTTCGGCTGAAAACCCTTAAATCACCCTGGAGTCCTGCATGGGTTGTAGGTTAGGTTAGACGGGTCAAGGGCGCGGCCAAGGATTTTATGAATCTCGGATTGAATTTCAATATGAACGTGGGGATGGAGCAAAGGCTCTCGCCCCAAATGATTCAATCGCTCAAACTCCTGCAGATGACTTCCATGGAACTTGAAACCGTGGTGAAGCAGGAATTGGAGTCCAATCCTCTCCTGGAAACGACCGAAGATGAGGTTCTTGAGGAAGAGGAAAAAGACCTAAAAAAAAGCGAGGAAGACTCCGGCGAAAATCCCGGCGAAAGTTCCGACGGCGGTTCCCCGGAAGAAGCGCCACGCGCGGAGGATAGCCCCTCTCCCGAGGAAGAGGCCCCCGATCGAACCTTGTCCGAAACGGCGGAGTCCGGCAATGAAATCGACTGGGATTCCTACCTGGAAGAGGGATTCGACGCCGGCGGCAAACACAACGAAGAGACGGAAAGTCCCGACGAACATTTCGAGCGGGTTCCCGTTTATGCCAAATCACTGCAGGACCATCTTTTGGATCAGCTTCATGATCGGGAGGTAAAGCCCGGCGTAGCGGAGTTGGTGGAATACCTCATTTACAGCCTCGACGATCGCGGGTACCTGGTCGCGGATACCCGGCCGGATCTTGAAACCGGGGAAAAAGTGGTGCCGCCGGACATGGAACCCCTTCATCGCCAAATCCAGGAGATGCTGGAAGGCCGCCTGCCTTTGGCGGAAACCGACAACCGCATCCGTGAGGCCATGCATGTGCTGCAATCCTTGGAACCGCCCGGCATCGGTGCGCGCAATCTTCGGGAATGCCTGCTGATCCAAATCCGGCGCTCTCAGCCGGTCGGAGATCTGGCCCGTCGCATCATAGAAGATGATTTTGAGCTGCTCGAACGCCTGAAAATCGCGGCTCTGGCCAAGAAATACGAGGTCACTCCGGAGCAAATCCAGGCCGCCATCAAGGAGATAGGCGTGCTGGAGCCCCACCCCGGAAGGCTCCTGGCCGCCACGACCTCCACCACGGTGATTCCGGATCTGATAGTGGAGGAGGTCGAGGGAGAACTCGTGCTGATGCTGAACGATCGCACCGTGCCTTCCCTGCGAATATCGCGGGCCTACGCCAATCTTCTGCGCAAAGGAAGCAAGGCCACGTCCGACGAAAAGCAGTTCGTGCGGGCCAAGCTGAATTCCGCCACCTGGCTTATCCGCGCCATTGAGCAGCGCAAATCGACTATGCTCAAAGTCATGCACGCCATCATGGAGGCGCAGCCGGATTTTTTCAAAAAGGGACCGACCCATCTAAGGCCCCTCATCCTCCAGGATGTGGCGGACAAAATCGGCATGCACATCTCCACCATCAGCCGCGTGACCAACGGCAAATACGTGCAGACGCAGCACGGCATTTTTGAACTCAAGTATTTCTTCAACGCCAGCGTGACTCAGAGCGACGGCAGCGAAGTCTCCTCGGTGGCCACCAAGGACGAGATCAAGAAACTGATCGAGGGGGAGGATCCCCGCCAACCCTTGAGCGATCAGAAAATCGTCGAAATTCTTAAATCCAGTGGGCTTGAAGTGGCCCGCCGCACGGTGGCCAAGTACCGGGACCAGTTGGAAATTCTGCCCGCGCGTTTGCGCAAACAGTATTGAACCCTTTTAAAGAGCGCAGATCTGGACGGCCCGCAAATGGCCTAAGTCCTCCTTCCCGTCGCTCTCCTAAGGCCCTTTAAATTGGGTCCGACAATCCTTCCAATAAACCGCCCAAAAGACGGGTCCAATAGGAGGGGTTTATTATAGATTAAGCCATAGGAGCCCTATTCGTTCGCGCCGGTTTTGCAGATAAGAAGGAGACGCTCATGCAAATTCAAATTACCGCCCGTCATTTTCACGCCTCACCCCAGCTTCATCAAAATCTTCAGGAAAGCCTTGAAAAAATGGCGAAATTCAACGATTCCATCACCGGAGTCCACGTCATCCTCGACGCTGAGAAAAGCGGAGTTCACAAGGCCGAAAGCATCGTAAAAATTCTGGACAAATCCGTGTGTGCGGTGGCCGAAGACGTGACGATGGGGAAGGCCATTGAAGCGATGCTTGAAAAAGTGGAACGGCAACTCAAGAAGGAGAATGAAAAACTGAAGGGCCACAAATCGGTTCCGGCCGCGGCGGCTGTGGTCGACTAGCTTCGGCCTCCAGGGTTAAAAAAATCAGAGTTAAAAAACCAAAAGAGAGAAGCCCGCGTGGCCGAGACCCTCGACTTCAGCCGTTTGGAAATTCACCGTAAAAGGTCCCTCCCCATGAGGGACTTTTTCTTTCGTTTCAAGGAAGAGCTTTCGCTGACCTTGAAGACGCCGGAATCCTCACTGACTGCGGAAATTCTGGAGCCCAATTTGCACCGCCCGGGGCTTGCCTTGGCGGGTTTCACCGAGGTTTACAGCCATCAGCGCGTGCAGGTCATCGGCACCACGGAGTGGTTTTACCTCGAATCGGTGGGACCTGAAAAACGCCAGAAGATTTTTGAGCGGCTGAAGGCCTTTCCCTCGCCGCTGTGGGTGCTGACCCATAACGCCGGGCCCCACGAGGAGCTGCTTGGGATGTGCCGCGAGCAGAACGTGCCGGTTTGTACCACCGCTCGCGAAACCATGGATTTCTGCACCGAGGCGCAGGATCTTCTGGAGGACTGGTTCGCGCCCTACTGTTCGGTGCACGCTTCCCTCGTGGATGTCTACGGCGTGGGAATGCTGTACATCGGCGAAAGCGGTGTTGGAAAAAGCGAATGCGTGCTCGATCTGGTGGAGCGCGGTCACCGCCTGGTGGCGGACGACATCGTGAACCTGATCCGCAAGGGGCGCTCCCTCATCGGCAAGGGCAACAAGGTGCTCGGCCACCACATGGAGATCCGCGGGATTGGCATCGTGGACGTGGGAAAGCTTTTCGGTATCCGCGCCATCCGCAACGCTAAAAAGGTGGAAGTGGTGGTGGAACTGCAGCATTGGCGGGAGGGCGAAAATTACGACCGCACCGGACTGGATCCCATCTACACCGAGGCCATCGGCATCTCCATCCCCAAGGTGGTCATCCCCATTTCGCCCGGCAAAAACATCACCGTGATTTCAGAGGTCATCGCCATGAACATGCTCCTTAAGATGAACGGCGTGGACGCCGCCAAGTTGTTCAACGAAAAACTCATCGAAACCATGAAAGGCAAGACCGCCTCGCGGGATCTGGAGCGCCTTTCCACCGAAGTGCATGAATAGGGGGGCAAGATGAGCACCCGAACCCGCAATCTCATCGTCGGCACCTTCGTGCTGGCCTCGCTTTTGTTGCTGCTTTTCGGCGTTTACTTCCTCAAGGAAACGGTCCCGGGCCGCAAAACCGACACTTATTACGCCCGCTTCGATCAGGTTTCGACCTTGGAGGAAGGGGATCCGGTCAAGATTAACGGAGTGGCCATGGGCAAGGTCACGGAGGTGAAATTGGATGGAAACGCGGTCCGGGTGGCGTTCAAAGTGCCCCGCGGCTTCCATCTCCCCAAGGATTCCGAGATTCGCATCCAAAACATCGGGCTCATGGGAGAGCGTCAGCTCGGGATTCACCTGGGACAATCCTCCGAGGACGTCCCGCTGGGAGGGACGATGGACGGGAGCCTGGACGCAGGCATCGCCGAAGCCATGGGCGTTGCGGGCGAGGTCTTCGTGGAGGCGGATTCGCTGGTGAACACTTTGCGCGGAGTGGTGGACAGCACCGTGGGGCATCCCGAGTTTGCTTCGCGGGTGAACAACCTGCTAGCCACGACGGAAGATTTGACGTCTCGCCTGTCCAGCCTGGAAAAGGACGTCGATCCGCAAATCCGCGAGGGTGTGGGCACTTTGCACGGCCTCAGCCGCGAGATGGACGGCTTTGTCCGTTCCCAGGAGCCCAAGGTGCAGCAGATAGTGGACAACGGAGAGGAAGCCTCCCAAAACGCCAAGGATCTTTCGGAGCGCGGTGAAAGGGTGGCGCAGGGTTTGGAGGAAGTGCTGGCGAAAATGAATTCGAAGAACGGCACGATAGGCGCGCTGCTCAGCGACACCACGCTGCACCGCGATCTGCGCGCCACCTTGAACAGCACGGATTCCCTGCTCCGCTCCGTGAACCGCAAGGGCCTGGATGTGAACGTGCACCTGTTTTAAAGAACCCTCCGGCCTTGATTCGAAACTTTAACCCGGTTTTTTCTATACGGTAAGAACGCACGCAGCATCCACGGCAATCTCTGTCGCGAGGATCTGTCGCAAAGAGGCGAAGAGAAGAAAAACCATGATCCGCCTGCTCTGGACCCTTCACAACCACCAACCGGTCGGAAACTTCGATTTCATTTTCGCCCGGGCCTACGATCGCGCCTACCGCCCTTTCCTTGAGGTGCTGAAGGAGCATCCCGGAATCCGCGTCAGCCTGCATTTCTCCGGCATCCTGCTGGACTGGTTGGAGGAGCACCGCCCGGAATACCTGCGCGACGTGCGCACCCTTTGCGAAGCCGGGCGGGTGGAAATCCTGGCGGGGGCCTACTACGAGGCCATTCTGCCCATGCTCCGCGATGCCGACAGGGAAGGCCAAATTGCCAAGCTGGTCCGGCGCGTGGAGGCGCTTTTCGGGTCCGCCCCGCGGGGCCTGTGGCTGGCGGAACGCGTTTGGGAACCGTCGCTGGTCGCCTCCATCGCACGCTGCGGCATCGAATACGTGGTCCTGGACGGCAGTCATTTCAAGATGGTGGGAAAGACGGAGGCGCAGCTCGACGGTTATTTCGAGACCGAGGATCAGGGTTACCGGCTGAAGCTGTTTCCGATCCACGACGGCGTGCGGGACACCATCCCGTTTTCCTCGGTCGAGGACGCCGTGGCGAATCTTCGCCGGCTTGACACCGCGCCGCAGGTTCAAATCGTGTTCGGCGACGACGGCGAAAAATTCGGGGACTGGCCGCAAACCTTTGAAACCGTTTACACGGAGGGATGGCTGAACCGGTTCTTTTCCGCCCTGGAGGCCGAACCCGAATCTTTCGCCGTTCTGCCCCTGCGCGAGGGACTTGCGGATGGAAAAAATCTGGGCCTTATTTATCTGCCTCCGGCCTCCTATGAAGAGATGATGGCGTGGGCGCAGAACGCCGATGCGTTGCCGAAATTCCGGCAGCTTCAGCACTTTCTTAAGGAATCGGGAAAGGGCGACGAGGCTTCGCTTTTCGTGCATGGAATTTTCTGGCGGAATTTTCTCGTCAAGTATCCCGAGAGCAACCGCATGCACAAGCAGGGGCTTCGTCTTTTACGGCGGCTGGACGAAGTCCGGGACTCGCTGCCGGCGGAGGCCGTGGAAGCGGCGACGGATCACCTTTGGCAATCCCAGTGCAATTGCGCTTATTGGCATGGCGTGTTCGGCGGCCTGTATTTGCCCCATCTGCGTTTCGCCCTCTACCGCCAACTCATCGCAGCTCAGAAGCGAATGGATTCCGCATTGCTGCAGGATGCGCCGTACACTTGGGAAGAGGGCGACTGGAATTTCGACGGGCGCCCCGAGTACCTTCTCAACACCCCGCAGGTCTTGCTGTCCTTCACGGCCGGGGGCGCAGTCGACCAGTTTTGGCTCAAACGCACGGGGATCAATCTCTGCGACACGCTGACGCGCCGGCGGGAGGCCTATCATGGATCCATCGTGTCGGGTCCCGAGGAGGGAAGCAAGCTGGAGCATCAGCTCAGCGCCAAGGAAGAGGGGCTGCAGGCGTTCCTCGTTTACGACAGCAGGACGCGCGAGGATTTCTCGGAATGGCTGTTGCCGGTCGGAACCTCCTTTGAGGAATACCGCCGTCAGAATAATTTCCCGGGAATGGAATTGAATTTCGGCAGAGCCGCCTGTGTCCCCCTGCCGGAAGGAGAGGGGGTTGAAATCCGTTTTGAGGGCCTGGCGCGCATGCCGGAAGGGGCGCTGGTGGCGGTGGAAAAGGTCTACGCCCTTTCTTTTGAGAAGAATATTTTGGAAGTCGCCTGGAATTTCAAGTGCCGGCAGGGTCAGGCGGATTTTTGTTTTGCAGCCGAAACCCTGTTCTGCCTGCTCGCGGGCAACGCGCCGGATCGCTATGTTTTTTGGAACGAGGCCGGGGAAAACAAGCGCGACATTCTGGCTTCCCACGGGGAGATGCTCGGCGTGAAAAGAGTGGGTCTCGCGGACGAGTGGCTTCGTTTGCGCTGCGGCGTGGAGGCGAAGGGCGCTTTCGCCCTGTGGCGCGACGCCATCGAAACCGTGAGCCGGAGCGAGGACGGGTACGAGCGCGTCTATCAGGGAACGGTGGTGGCGCCCGTGTGGAATGTGCATCTTTCCGAAGGCGCGGAATGCAGGGCGCAGATGCGCATGGAGCTGGAAGAGGAGAGTGTCGGATGGTGAGCAAGGATCTTAAGGTGTTGAACGAGTCAGGGATTCACGCCCGGCCGGCGGCGTCCATCGTGCAGACCTGCGGCAAATTTCAAAGCCGCGTCACGTTCACCAAGGACGATGTCCCGGCCAATGCCAAGAGTATCATGAACATCATGCTCTTGGCCGCGGAATACGGAGCCGTCATCCGGGTCGAAATAGAAGGCCCGGACGAGGAGGAGGCCATGCGGGCCGTGGAAAAATTGTTTCAGGAGCATTTCCGGCAGGGTTAAATTCCCATGGGCTCTTCCTCTCCTTCGCGACTGATCGTGCGCGGAATTCCGGTCTCCCCGGGAATCGCCATCGGTCCCGCGTATCTCATGCACCCTGAGCGGCGGGAGGTGCCCAAGCGCCTCATTCCCCCCGAAAAAGCAGAGTCCGAACAGGCGCGTCTGCGCCGGGCTCTGGAGCGCGCGCAAAAGGAAATCGAAGGAATTAAGAACCGCGTCAGCGGGGATATCGGGGAGCATGAGGCGCGCATTTTTGACAGCCACATTCTCATTCTGCGGGATCAGGAAATTCTCGAAACGGTGTTCCGCGATGTCCGCGAAAACCTTTACAGCGCGGAATACGCATTTTACCGGCAGATGAACCTGTTGGCAGAGCGCTTCGACAGCGCCGCCGGGGGATTTCTCAAAGACCACATGATTGATTTGCGCGACGTGGCCACGCGCGTCATCGACATCCTGACGCTCTCGGAAAGTTCCCAAGTTGCCCTGGATTTGTCGGACCCCACCGTGATTTTCGCGCGCTCCCTCACGCCCTCGGAGCTGTCCCAGTTCAACCTCCGCAACACGCTGGGCCTTTGCACCGAAATAGGCGGTAAAACTTCCCATATGGCCATCCTCGCGCGTTCGCTGGAGATTCCGGCGGTCTCAGGCCTGTCCTGGCGGGACATCCGAATAGAGGCGGGCCAGACGCTTATAGTGGATGGAAACACGGGAGTCATCATCCTGAATCCCTCCTTGCGAGACATCAAGGAATACGAGATGAAGCGCATGGCGCATTTCGTGGAGGAGGAGGAGCTCGCCGGGTGGCGCGATTTGGATCCGGTGACGCGCGACGGCAAGTTCGTGGCCCTGAAGGCCAACGTCGAACTGCCGGTCGAGGTAGAAAGCGTGCTGCGCTATGGCAGCGACGGAGTCGGCCTGTTCCGTTCCGAATTCCTGTTTCTCATCCGCGAGGACATGCCCACGGAGGAGGAGCAGTACGAATCCTACCGCCATCTGGCCGAAAGCATGGCGCCCTACCCCGTGACCATCCGAACCCTCGACGCGGGCGGGGACAAATTGGTGCCCTCGCTCCACATCATCGGGGAGAGGAACCCCTATATGGGCTGGCGGTCCATTCGCGTCTGCCTCAGCAATCCCGGAATTTTCAAGACCCAGCTGCGCGCCATTCTGCGCGCCAGCGTCCACGGAAACGTGCGCCTCATGTTCCCGATGATCAGCAACCTCCAGGAATTGAGGGACGCGCGGAAAATACTGGACGAGGCCCGGGAGGAGTTGCGCGCCCGCGGGCAGGCCTTCGACGCGGATCTCGAAGTCGGGTGCATGATAGAGGTTCCCGCCGCGGTACTGCTCGCGGAGGAGTTGGCCCGCGAGGTCGATTTCTTCAGCATCGGCACCAACGATCTCACCCAGTTCACCCTGGCGGTGGACAGGGTCAACGAGCGCATCGCCGATCTCTATGAGCCCCATAGTCCCGCGGTGCTCCGCCAGATTCAGACCGTGGTGAACGTGGCGCGCGAACAGGGGATTCCCGTGGCGGTGTGCGGAGAGATGGCCGCGGATCCTTACATGGCCATTTTGTTTATCGGCATGGGCATGGACGAGCTTTCCATGAGTCCCGCCAAGCTGCTGGAGATGAAACGGCTCACCCGCAGCGTCTCCTATGAGGAGGCGCGGGGATGCGTCCGCGAGGTATTGCGGCTGACCTCGGCTTCGGAAATAGACCGCTGGCTTCGGAGACGCTTTCAGGAGCCGCTGATAAAAGCCGGGGTGGTGCCCAAGAACCCGGCCCCGCATGTGTGAGTTGTCCGGATAGCTAAACCCATTGTCGAATTAATCGTGCCCTCAATCAACGAATCGCACGAGTCTTGAATCCGGGATCAAGGCGGAGACTTCCAGTTTGGAGGCTTCCCCGGCCACCTCGCGCACATAGCGGGGGACGGCATAACCCGGCAGCCGCCCGCGCAAGGCTTCCATCAGCGCCAGACCTTCTTCCTCCGTCACTTCAAAGTGTCCCGCGCCGCGCACACGATCCAGCTGATGCAGGTAGTAGGGGAGGACTCCGGCCCCCAGCAGTTTTTCCGAGAGTTCCGTCAGCGCGAGGGGGGTGTCGTTCACGCCGCGCAGCAGCACCGCCTGGTTGAGCAGAAAGGCGCCCGCGGTTCGCAGCGCGCGCAGCCGCTCTTCCAGTTCCGCATGGATTTCCCCGGCGTGATTCACATGCAGGACGAGAAAGAGCGGTTTCCGGTCCGCCATTTCCCTTGTCAATTCCAGGAAATTCGCGTCGACGCGCCGGGGAAGGACCACGGGCACGCGCGTATGGATGCGGACGCGCTTCACCTGCGGGAGCGCCAGCGCGCGCTCCCAGTGCCAGCGCAGGTTCGCGTCCGAAAGCGACAGCGGATCCCCGCCTGAAAAGAGGACCTCCCGCAGATCCGGATCGGCCGCGAGCAGGGCGTAGGTTCTCTCCCATTCCGATCGGGCGGCGGGCAAATCCTCGTAGGGAAACTCCCTTCGGAAACAATACCGGCAATGCACGGCGCACATGCCGGTGAGCATGAGAAGGGCGCGTCCGTGATATTTCCGCAGCAAGCCGGGGCCGGCCTTGGCGTCGCCGTCCCCCACGGCGTCTTCCGTATACCCGGCGCGCTTCTCACCCTCGGCGCTTAGCGGCAGCACCTGCCTCAAGAGCGGATCTTCCCAGTCGCCCTTGCGCATGCGCGCCGCATAATTTCTCGGCACGCGAAACGGGAAGCGGGGATTCAAATCGAGTGGGTAGGGTGTTTCCCGCGCATCGAGTTCCAGGAATTCCAGAAGTTCCCTGGGATGGCGAAAGGAAGCCTGCCATTCCCGTTGCCACGCGGGAGCGGAGGTTGCGACGGATGCCGACGGCGTTGGAGTGGAATGCATGTTTTGCTACATCTCACCGGGTTTTGGTGGAAAAGCGGACAAGCTAGCAATGCCGGATAGTCATGGCTGAAACGGGGTTTTAAAATGGGAATGATCAGCACTAACGAATTTCGCAAGCGCGCGCGCATCATGCTCGACGGCCAGCCCTGCATGATCGTCGAAAATGAGTTCGTGAAGCCGGGCAAGGGGCAGGCCTTTAATCGCGTCAAACTCACGAATTTGCTCACGGGCCGACAGCTTGAGCGCACCTTCAAATCGGGGGAGAGTTTCGAGGAAGCCGACATCAGCTACACCACCATGCAGTTTCTGTTTACCGACGGCCAGAACTACACCTTCATGGACACCAAGAGTTACGAGCAGGTGGAGATTCCCAAGGCCGCCATGGAGGGCGCGGAGAAGTGGCTGCTGGAAAACACGGAATGTGAAATCGCGTTTTGGGGCGAGAAGCCCATTTCCGTGACGCCCCCCATTTTCATGGATCTTGTGATCACCTACACGGAGCCGGCCGTGAAGGGCGACACCGCCAACAGCGTGACCAAAAAGGCCACCATCGAAACAGGCGCCGAAATCAACATCCCCCTGTTCATCGGCGAAGGCATGAAGGTTCGCGTGGACACCCGCACCGGGGAATACGTGGAG
>Ga0206883_1042_pt1 | contig 24342 bp, 30 predicted proteins | sample Alteio_BWOrgCont_2_FD_152910 | JGI IMG/M metagenome (GOLD analysis project Ga0206883, IMG submission 152910) | Enriched cells from forest soil in Barre Woods Harvard Forest LTER site, Petersham, Massachusetts, United States -... | ecosystem: Environmental > Terrestrial > Soil > Temperate forest > O... | reverse complement strand
ACCGCTAAAGTACGGACGCTAAAGGTGGGTGATCCAATGGCGGAAGAGACCGACATGGGTTCGATCATCAATCGCAAGCAGTTCGATAAGGTGTGCGGATACATCCAAGACGGCCTAAATCAAAAGGAAGCAAAGCTGCTCACCGGCGGTAAGCCGCCGTCGGACGGCCCGCTTTCACAAGGCTATTTCGTCGAGCCGACAATCTTCGGCCACGTGCAAAACGAGTGGCGAATTTCGCGCGAAGAAATCTTCGGGCCGGTGCTCGTTGCGATTCCGTGGCGCACCGAAGACGAGGTCATCCGCATGGCCAACGATAGCCATTATGGATTGGCCGGCTTCGTTTGGACGCACGACGTCGGCAAAGGACTGCGGGCCTGCCACGCGATCGACTCGGGATTCGTCCAGCTCAATCAGGGCTTCGGCCAGTTCGCGGGCCAGCCGTATGGAGGCTTTAAGGAGAGCGGAATCGGCAAGGAATTCGCCCTGGATGGGATGCTGAACAGCTTCACCCGGTCGAAAACAGTCACCGTAAGTTTGAAACTCTAGGTCCCCTGGGAAACCTTCCCACGATAGAAGGGAGCATCAATGCGTAAAATCATATCCGCTGTCGCCCTTGCTCTTGCCGTCGTTTCGCCGGCAATTGCAAAAGATGACAGTACATTCTACGGGCGCATCGTGCACGTTTCCAGCAATAATCTCAAGGTTCAAAGCAAGTCCGGACAGATCCTGAGCTTTTTGATTTTGCCGAAGTTCAAAGACATCTGGTCGGATGACGGCAAGACGACGTATCAGATGTCGTTCTTGCACAATGGTACGCCGGTCGAAGTTCTGTACGACCAGAGCTTGATGGGCGCACGTCACGCCGACAAGATCATCGTCCTACGTCATCTTCCTATGTAATTAATTCTTCCGGTTGACGCGAACAGTTAGCTCGTCGGCGAAAGCCGCGACCGTTATGGGCGCGCGCTTTTCGCCGTCGGGCAGTCCGCGTTCGTTGACGCTCACGGTCTTATCCGCCAGCTCGCTCTTTCCAACGACAAGGATGTAAGGAAGCTTCTGCGTCTTCCAGTGCCGGATTTTGTAGCCGAGCTTTTCATTTGACGCGTCGGCTTCAACTCGGAAGCCGCGCTCGCGCAATTGGTCACGCACTTCGTAGGCATAGTCGAGCTGATGCTCGCTGATCGGAACGACCATGGCTTGCACCGGCGCAAGCCAGACCGGAAAGTTGCCGCCGAAATGTTCGATCAGCACGCCGAAGAAGCGCTCCATCGAACCGGCGAGGGCGCGATGGATCATGACCGGACGATGGTCTGCACCGTCGGTGCCGCGATACTTGAGATCGAACCGCTCCGGCAGCACGAAATCGACTTGCACCGTGCCGAGCTGCCACTTGCGGCCGATCGCGTCATGGAGGTTGATGTCGAGCTTCGGCCCGTAGAACGCGCCGCCGCCTTCGTCGATTTGATAGGGCAGATTGTATTTCTCGAGCGCAGCGCGAATCGCAGCCTCGGCGATCTCATCCGTCGGACCGCGGTGCTCGCGCGTCGAGAGAAAGTATTCAAAATCATCGAAGTTGAACGCGCGCATCAAACGTAGCGCCTCTTCGACCGTTTGCTCGAACTCGTACTGCAGCTGTTCGGGCGTGCAGAAAAGATGCGCGTCGTCTTGCGTGAAGCCGCGTACGCGCGTGAGTCCATGCAGCGTTCCGCTGCGCTCGAAACGATAGACCGTGCCGAATTCGGAGAATCGGATGGGGAGATCGCGATACGAGTGCAGCGCGTCGCGATAGATGAGGATGTGGCCGGGGCAGTTCATCGGCTTCAGCCGGAAACGCTGACCCTCGACCTCGATCGGGCCGAACATCGACGCCGAAAAGTTTTCGAGATGTCCGGAGATTTCGTAAAGTTTCTCGTGGACGATATGCGGCGTGACGACCGGCTGATAACCGCGCTCGCGCAGACCTTCGCGAATGAAGTTTTCGACGATGCCACGGACGATCGTTCCGTTCGGATGCCAGAAAACAAGACCGCCGCCGGCGTCCTCTTCGATTGAAAAGAGTCCGAGCTCGCGGCCGAGCTTGCGATGATCGCGGCGCTCGGCTTCGGCGAGAAATTCGACATACGCATCGAGCTCGGATTGCTCCGGGAAGGCCGTGCCGTAGATGCGCTGGAGTTGCGGCTTATGCTCGTCGCCACGCCAATATGCGCCGGCGACGCTCAGCAGTTTGAGCGCGCGAATCTCACCCGTCGTATGCGCGTGGCCGCCGCGGCACAAATCGGTAAACTCGCCGATCGTGTACAGCGTGATCGGCTCGCCGTCGGGGATGTCGCTTGCGAGCTCTACCTTATAAGGGTTGTCTTTGAAGTGCTCGATCGCACCGGCGCGTGATACTTCCCGCCCCGTCATCTCGTAGTTGGCGGCAACGATCTCACGCATGCGCGTCTCGAGGCGCACGAGATCGTCCGGCGTGAACGCTTCCTTACGATCGAAGTCGTAGTAGAAGCCGTTTTCGATCGCGGGACCGATCGTCGGCTTTGCTTCCGGAAAGAGATCCTGCACGGCATACGCGAGCACATGCGCCGCCGTGTGGCGCAGTTTTTGGAGCTCTTCGACGCGTTCCGATGCTATCATGATGCCTTAAGTAGATACGACGCCCAGCGGGCGTCGTATCGGATATGGTGGGCACGATAGGTTTCGAACCTATGACCTCTACAGTGTCAATGTAGCGCTCTCCCCCTGAGCTACGCGCCCCCAATGGTTATTTTACAAGGGTTTTTAAGGGTTTTCTCTTTCTACTTCCTGCCTCGCTGACTTACTAACCACGGAGTTAACCATGAATGGGGACTTATGCGGACGCTTTGGAACGCTTGAAAGGCTCCATCGCGATAAGCTGGGCCTTCGTCGAATGTCTCGCGTAGACGCTATCAATCATGCGCGTGGTCGAGTGCCGGGTCGCGGTCTTTTGGACTGAGGCCGACACCCCGGCTTCTGCGCAGTAGGTGATTCCCGTCGCCTTGAGCGCGTAGAAGGGCAGGTCGGGCAGGCCAAGAGCCGACCGGACGTGCGTCCATTGCTTGCGGAAAGACGAGGGGTTATAGAAGCCTCCGGTACGGGTCGGGAAGAGGAGAAGCGACCGGAGGGACTCAGGCCGACCGAGCCATTGCCGCAGGAGCCCCGTCAGGGGTTCGGTGAGCGCAACGGTATCGGATTCGCCCGTTTTGGTGCCCGGCGTAATTGTCCAGCCGTCTTTTTCCTGCGTCGTGGATTTATCGAAGGTGACGGTGCCGGTGCCATCATCCCGCAGGCTAATGTCGGCTTTATTGAGGGCGAACATTTCCGAAGGACGGCACCGCATGATGAACAGGAACGCAACGAGGATGCGAGCTTCAAGCGGTTTGTTCTCATCGTAAATTGCGTCAAGTACATCATCGGGATTAAACACGGGAGCTTTTCGCTGGGGCAGTTGAACTTTGACTTCCAGGAGATAATCACCATAGGGCTTGGGGAGATAGTGTCTCGCCATCTTGAGAACACCGCCAATGTCCAACTTGAGCGTGTAGCGTTTATCAGGGGAAACTTTCTCGCGTTGGAGTTTGCGAAAGAACGCTTCCAAATGCGAAGGCTCTAAGACGCGCAGGGGAATTGAGGCGACGTTATCAGCGAAGAAGTGTTTCGCTAAGTAACGTTCCCGCGTGTCATAGGATTTGTACGAAACGCGGGCTTTGAGGTCGGGAAGATATTCGGCCTTCGCATACTCACCGATTGCTTGGCGAGCAGCCGGTACGATTGCGACCCCTCGCTGTTGTCGCTCTAAGAGAAGAAAGTCCGCGAGTGCTTTGTCGGCCTCTGCGGCAGTCTTTCCGTAGAATGACTTTTCCTTCGGTGCGAAACCGAGGTCTGGGTCAAATGGATACCGGATGCGAGCGCGATAGCCGTGCGTTGGCGCATACGGTTTTGCTTTGTAGATGATGGGGGTTGGCTCCATCTAAGGGCCTCCTTTCTTCCGGCCCACGTTCTTAGTGCTAAGAGTCCCGCCTGCTTGACAAAATTCGTTGAAGGCGTTCTCAGTAATGCGCCATTTGCGTTTCTTCGCTTTGATTCCATCGGGGTTTACCGTGAATGCTTTCATGGCTCCCGAGCCGATGTAGCCGTAGACGACCTTGGTCGTTACATGGAGTTTCTCTGCTACTTCCGCAACGGTGAAGATGAGCACGTTACGGAAGTAGTTTGCCCGTTCTGTTCATCATCTGAATGTCGAACAGAAACCACGTTATGAGCAAGCATCCGACGATGCGAAGCTCGAAGCCGTCCGGGAGTGTAAAGACGAGAAACATTCCCGGAATAATGATACCGAGCCGAACAAAGATGGCCCACGCAGTTCTAGGGTTCATTCGGGCGACAACTGCCCTTCTTCATCCCAAAAGGTTAGACGGGCACTCTCACCATCGCCGTGAATGCGAACGGAATCGCCGGGGTCTAACTCCTCAAGATGCGGAACGGCCCAATCCGCGCCGATGCTGTTCAATTTCTCGGCAACATCTTCGAGAGTCGTTCGCCTCGCGGTTAGTGTGTTGTCTTTCGCGTTAAAGACACCCCAAGCCCAGCCATCCTGCTTCCGCAAAAAATACAGATAGTCGGTGGTTTCGGGTTTCAGTTCGGTGTCGTTCATTTGAGCGGCACCCGATTCAAGCGGTGGGTTCGGGTCTCTTCAAGCAAAATGTCGCACCCCGGTCGAGTAGCGGCGATTGATGCGCCTTCACCTTCGTGGCAAACCCAAACGGTAAGTGAGAGAACGTCATCGCCGTTCTCACGTCGGGCAATGAAGGCGAAGGCGGCTACCCCGGCGATGGGCGCGTCATCTTGTCGAACAACTTCGTGAGATATAACGGAATCGGGAAGCCGCGACACATCCTCTCGGAGCCAGTTAAGGACTGCCTGGTGTATCTGTAGATTGCGGTTCTTGTCTGCGGTGGATTGGTCGGAGATTAGTTTGCGTTCCATGTTTCGTGCTTTCTGCCGTCTTGCGGCTGTTGTTACTAATTTGTAATTTGTTAGTGGGAAGATTTGCCCACAAAAAAAGCAGCCTCATATTTTTTGGTATAGAGACCGCCTCTCGGATGCTTTCGCTTTTTTTGGTTTGGCTCGTCTGCTAGGGGGTTATGCAGTTTTTCTTTCTCTTGGGGATTTCTTCTTCGCGGGGTTGCGAATCTCCTTTGGATTCGCGGCGTGTTCCGAGATGATGCGCGCATATACAACGTACATACTAAACTTCGCGCCATCGTCCGTCGAGCAGTGCAAGCAGACAAAAATAATTTGAGGGGCATTGCTTGCCCGTGGTGAGGCGATAGCTCGGTCGCAGTGTCTTACCCCTCGAAAACTTCTGTTCTAACGACGATGTATAGCAACTACTACTCTCGCTGCTACTCTCACTAATCGAGCGCGCTAATTGCCGTGTTGAGGTTCGTAATTAAATCCGTTGACATTCGTTTTGCGCTTTGAGAAAATCACTAGGATGATGCGGTGCCGGTTCGGGGGTTCCATCTAGCCTCAATTCAGTCGCAGCAGGACCATCGCGCAACCGATGAAGAGGCCACGGGTAGGGACGGCTACGGTGGCTTTTCCAGTTTCTATCCGAATCGACTATAATAGATACAAGCGACATCATGCGCAGGAGCAATCCTAGCTGCATGACACATCGGAGGAAATGTCCGATGCGAAGAGGCTCGTAGGAGCCGACCGTGTTGCGACTATGCCGAAATGCTACGCGACGATGCGTAGACGCGCTAGGAGGGATGGAATTACCTTAAGCGCGGACGAGTGATGCGAGCTACTTAGCGTATCTAGTGCAACACCGTACTCGTCAGGACAAACGTTACTGTTGGCTATGTCGGGTTCTCACTGTAGACGGGATGGCGTATAAGTATTAAACGCTTTAGACTGTGGACCGACCCTCGGGAGTATAAGTAGGCTTCCGAGGGTTCCCCTATTCCGGGATGGGACCACAACCTCGCTCGAAGTCTATCTAGTTTTCTCTTCTTAAGTTTTTTACCTAACGAGTCTCGTTCGCAAGACTTTCTACTATAATGAGTAGAGAGACTTGGAGCGTAAAGTGTAGCCACCTGATGCAAGCTCCAAGTTTACATCGGGTGGCTCTTCATTTATGCGAGGTGACTATGACGAAATGGACTGCAAAGAAGATTTTCAACGTTAGCGATTTCATCGGGCTTACACGCGAACAACACGGTAAGGCGAGAGATGCAGGCTTTCACCCGTATGACTTGCACGAACGCGATGAGCATTGGTTTAGCCAGAACAAAGAAGTGCTTATGCGGAGCGCTGACTATGCACCATCAAAGCGTCAACTCGACTACATTAGGGAGCATTGCGAAATGGATAAGCCAGTACGAACCGGATGGCAAGCTCGCGCCATCATCCGTGGCGTTGCAAAGAGTATTGGAGACGATGAGAAGTATCTCGACTTCATTGCGGATGAGGAAGTAGCCGAGGCAGAGCGCGTTGCTGCCTTACATGAACGCGACTTAGCTGAATTGATGAAGTCAGAGATACATAGCATCGCACATGAGGATAGGCCCGAGTCTTATTATGAGGGTCACAAGAGGAAGTTCACCCCCAAGCCTGCTGCTGAGTACAGGATGGGCGAGTGACTCATCCGCTCGAATCTTTGTCGAAGCATTTCCTCGAACGTCTTATGGCGCTCGGGTTCAACTTCGTAAACATCGACAATCGCGTGGGCTCATCATTTCTTTCACATTTACTTGCGATAATCGACCATGACCGCATCCAGTGGGAGCGTTGCGATGACTAAGCTCGCTCTCATGGAGTCTTTGGACAAACGGTTTGGGAACATTCCTGGTAACGAGATTCTTTCGAAGCTCGGAAATCGCGTGGGCTCGTCATTTCTTTTGCATCTAGGTGCAAAATTGAACGGTGGCCTCTTGCCGTGGCACAAAGACGCGAGCAAATGGATGAGTAACGACCCAAAAGCAACCCACAAGGGTCTTTGGAAATTGTTCGGCTTTAGGATGTTCAATGGCGAGCAGCATCTTATGACACTCCTGCGTGAGCGCATTTGTTCTTCTCCGATGGCTTGCCGTTTTCACTTCCTCCATGCACCAAGCATCTCGTGGCACAAAGATGAGTGAACGTATCTTATCTGAGCGAGCCCTTGAGGTCGCCTTGACCAACGTGCGGTTGTTGAACCAGTTCTCGTTGCAGCATATAAAACACATCAATGCTTTCTGGTTCTTCAACGTTGACAAAGATTGCTACGTCAACAATAACGTGGTCATTACCACTCCCGAGATTATCGTTAATACGGTAGGCGCTCCGCCAGAGTACATAATCAATTTGATACAAGCCAAACTTGATGAGTGGAAGCCCGATGAATCCTAGTCCTTTCCATGTTGCGCTGCAGAAGCACTTTGGTTGGCAAGGCCCTCATCGAGACCTGACTGAGCGCATCGTGCAACTGATTAAGGGTGTGCCCACAACATCGACCTCGTTGTACCTCCGCTTCAACCCTGAATACGAGATGTATTATCAATGGCACAAAGATGAGTAAAGAGATTCCCTGCCCAATTTGCGGCCCTGACATCACCCATTCGTGGGATAGAATAACTGTTGATAGCGCCGAGTTTGTTATTCACCGCGAGATGATGGAAAAGCGCATGCGTGAGCTTGGCGCCACCTACATCGAGTATCTCAAGGCGAAGGCAGAAGAAAAAACCGATGAAGAATAACCCCAAGACAAGAGTCTGGAAAAAATATAGCAAGCTCAACGTTTACGATTCTTTCTTTCTCCCATTGCGTCGTCGCTTCAACCTCCCATTGAGGCGTCGCTTGGGCGCTGCTAACGATTTGGAGTGGCATAAGTACGATGCAGAATAACCCCGAGGATGATGTTGAAAGGCTATTCAAGTTGGAAAGAATCGTAACCGCTGAAATGGATAAGATTAGAAGCGAGTTCGACGCGAGCTTGAAGCAATTTGCTGCTGAATTCTACAAGTACATTACGAACGAGATTTTAAGCAGGCCTGGGTATGGTGAGAAGTACGATGCAGAATAACCCTGACAACTATTTAGCTCCCGCCGCAAACATAATCGCTAACGCGTTGTACGCCAATTCGCCGTATCCAAAAAGCTACGATACATACGAGGAGGCGTTGGCCGCGGCACAAGCCACACCGCTTGACCATCCCAAAGATACGGTTGGGGTTGTGAAGGACCAATTCGGCAAGTTCTATGTTTGTGTCGGCCGCTACAGTCCGCCACCACCACCGCTAACCTTTATGGAGCGAGTTAAGCGCGCTTGGCGCAACTTCGTGGATGACATCAAGCACTATCATTGCAACCGTATGTGCGAAGATTGCAAGGACGAGTATCGGGAAGATTACTGATGCAGAATAACCCTTACGGCGTTCCTTCACCGAATTCGGCGTATTACGCGGGCTCCGATGCGTTGGTCAATAAAGCCAACGCGGCGATAAGCAACATGTTGGGAGCCTATTATTGGTGGAACGGGCAAGGTGTGACGTTGCAAGACTATCGTCCCGGTGCTATTGAGTACGCCAAGTCAGAGACCGAAGTGTTGCGGGAAGAAGTAGACGCGCTTAAGACTATTGTGGCCGGGCTCTATGAGCAATTCGTTCCGGCGCAAGAAGAGAAGCGAGTCATCCTACCGTGACGGTTGCCTACCAACGCCGCAATCGCAACTCGTGGGCGTATCATCGCAATGCACTACCAACGAATCTCAAGACGCGATTCAATGACGCGCTTCACACTCGTTTTGGTAGACGACTGCTCAAGTTCCCCGAGTTACTAAAGCTCTTGCCGCGACTGCATCGTTGGGCGCGGCAATGGGAACAAAATTAAGAAGGCTTCTTGAGGGAAGCCTTTTTTTCTATGGTAGCGGTACGCCTAAATGCTTGGCGATGATGGCGAGGAGAAAACTCGCTGCGGTAACGATGCCACCCCGTAGTATCCATCCGATGGTGGAGATTATCCAACCGTGCTTTTCGAGCTTCACTTCGTGCGCGTCAATCTTTTTGTCACGTTCGGCGTTCTCATCGTGCAACGTGCTTTGGAAGGCGCGAAAATCTTCCTTACACACCATGCGCGAATTGATGCTCTCGACGCTCTTGCGGGTGTCGCGCATTTCATCAAGGAGAAAGCCGAGTTTCCTTTTGGTACTCATTGCGCCCCCGTGAGTGCCTTGATGCGCGGGGCGTAGAGATAGTAGACGGCTGTAGCTTGAGCGCGCTTTTGTTCCTCAGACATATTCGAACGCTTGATGCGTTGAATCAATCCGTTCATGCGTTCAGTCAGTTCCCACGCTCGTTTGTTCGTGGGAGAGTTTGTGTCATAAGGTCGAAGGCCAAAGAAGCCTTCGGTAACGGCACCCGCTTTGTTCGTGGTCGAGAGGAGCTTCTTGAGATTGTCGGGTTCGAGCCCTTGCAATGGTAACGGAACCATACGTTCAGCAGCAGCACCAGCAAGCTGTTTGATTTGCTCCTCCTCCGGTGCGTTCTTGTTGTATAGGACGTTGAAGTTTTGACTTGGGTCTTGTGCGGGTGCTGCAAGTGTGGACGCCATACGCATCGTTGTTCCAAGCGGAAGGTTTGCGTGGGAGCTAATCATCTTCACCCAGCCGTTTGGCGAAAGTAAGTCGGAGAGAATACGTTGCGGTAAGAGCAGCGTCATGCGTTTTCCACCAGGAAGCGCCATTTGCCAATCCTCGGCATTGTGGTCGCCCATTTGTTGGTTGTACTGGTCGAGTCGATTCGCGATGCCTGCGGTCCACTGCGGACGTTGCAACGTGGTCTTGAGATAAAACGGGATGATGGTCCTCACCCACGGATAAAAGAAGAAGGCGTTCTGCAACGCCTTTTCGGTTGCAGACATAGAGACGCCATCGCCAACCGCTTTGCTTACCGCTACGGCTGCTTCGCCATCCGACATGCCTTTGTCAACAAGACTCTTGAAGAGGCCCATCGACATGCGCTTCTCACCCCAATCAAACACAATCTTGCTGTTGAGGTTTGACGCAGCATTGGATGCTTTGCGGACCTTCTGTGCAATGTCGAGTCCCTTATATGGTGCGACGTTTTCAAAGAAGTCGCCCGAGCGAGACGAGTAATTGATTGCACCGGCTTTATCAGCACGTTCGAGGAGTTCCGCAAACTCGGGACTCTTCTCACTCATCCAAAGGTAACGGTAGTTAAGCGGATTCATCCCGGCACTCATCGTGTTGAACATCAGGTTCCACGTTAAGTGGACCGCAGGGTTCGTTATGAGGCCGAAACGCTGAATGTTGTTCATTACGGAAATGAACTTGCCGAGGTCTTGAGCAGCCGCAGGTGGAGCGCCGCCAACGTCTTTAAGAAGATTGACCGCACTCTCGCGTAACTGTTTACCTTGAAGCAAGTCGCCACCATATTGCAACGCAGCCGCAATGTCGCGATAAGGCGTGAAGCCTGGCGATGCTGTTCCATAGGCGTTAAAGACTTTCATCAAGCGCCTGCGCTCGGTGTCGGTAATGGTGCCTTCATCCATTTTGTCGATAAGGGCATTGACGCGCTTGCCAACGCGAGGCATAAGGTTTTCTGTCGCCATGTTGAGGAGCTTGATGCCCTGAACGTCTTGGAGCTTCTCGACTCTATCCTTTGCTACGACGTTACCGAGACGTTGCAGTGCCCAGTGACGGAGATTCGTTTCGGGATTCTTGAAAAATTCTTCTGAGAGCTTATCACTCTGTAGTGCTTGGTCCAGCATCCCGTAGGTCTTTTGCTTGCCCATACTGCCAACACGAAACTTCGTACCGGGACGTAAGAAGCGCCCAAGCATGTTTCCGCGTTGTGTATCAGTCAGGGTTTCGTCCCCAAGCATTTGTTGAATGCGCGGGTCCTTCCACATTGATTTGAGATAAAGCGGATAGTAGGTTGAGGAGTCACGCATTGCACCACGAATGGCTCCTGCGTCTTTCTGCGTTGTATCGACCCAGCTAATGAAGTCGGTGAGCTTACCGGCACGTTCGTTGAGTTTGTCATCAGAGAGCTTACCTGCGACGGGCTTCGCTTCGCCTCCACGGCTGCGTCGGATAATCTCTAGCTTCTGTTCCGGTGTTACACCGTTGAAAATCTCGCTGAGCTTGTCGTCCACTTCGGGTGGAATCTTTGCACCGGCTTTATCGACTGCGCGCATCTTCTGTTCTGCAACGGGTCCAAGCTCTTTTGTAATGTCGTGGTACTTTGAGAACGTGCGACCGAATACGTCGCTTGCGGCAGTAGCGGCTTTCTCAACACCAGGGATTGCCTTCGCAGTAGCACCAACCGCTTTGCCTGCAATACCCGCAACGGGGCCGAGTAAGTAGTTAGCTGGGTTTGCAAACTCCGCACCAAAGCCCGCAACGGCATTAACGAACGGATGCTTCTGTAAGAACTTCGCCGCGCCGCCGAGACCGAGTGTGTTGTTCTCTCCAATGTATTTCTCTTGACCAGCAGAGAGTGGACCATACTCATCCTCTGCTCCGCGCAAGCCTTTGTTGTGTAGCTCGGTTACAAGTTTCGCCGGATTGAAACCAATGCGCGGGTCCGCAAGCATTAGTGGAGTGTCGAGTGCCGCGCCGAGTGTTTGCAGTGGCTTAACGATGTGGTCGTTTACAAAAGGGTGAGACGAAGAAGGCTCCTTTGATGGAGCCTTTGCTATCGTGCTCAGTCCCAACGGGTCCGAAGCAGCTTGCTGCGTTGGTTCCGGTGTAGACGTTGCGAGCGAGGATAAGTTAAGTGGGTCCGTTGGCATAGTTTAGAATTGTTGACCTGCTCCCGCAGTACCGATACCTTGTCCGAGAGCTTGCGCACCTTGGATGGCGGGGTCTTTTTGAAGTTGGTAAGGTCCGGGCTTCGCTTGCGGTGATTTGATGGCTGCAAGATACTTGCTTTGGTCTTGCGGCGACATGCCGGGATATTGGCCACGCTGTAAGAGGACAAGCACTTTGAGGCGCGTTGCATTATCCGCAGAATGGAAACGTTGCACCGCCTCTTTGGTAGGGACGTTCGCACCATTGATGCTGATGCTATCGCCACCTGTAGCATCTTTGCCGTTTGTATTGTCCCCAGACGTTCCGTTCTTCTTGCCAGGGTTTGGCCCGAAGTCATCCATCTTTGGAGGAGCAGGAGGGTTGGGCATTGGGTCATCGCCTTGTCCCATGTAAGGACCACCGCCAGGGTGTAGCTGCGACCAATACTCACGTTGACCGGCGTATTGCTTGACCGCGAGATTGTATTTTGCAACCTGTCCTTTGGTCCAACCGGGAGGAACGTTCGATAGCGTACCGGTGCCGGTGCCACCACGACCTAAGCCTTCGCGTTCGTTCTGTGTCTCAACACCGATTTGCGATGTGCGCGCTTGCGTCTCGGCAGTTGTAGCTCGCGTGCTAGCAATATCAGCATCGCCCTTTTCAATTGCTTGTTGGGCTTCGCGTTCACCATACTTGTGTTCGAGGTAGTCAACGAATTTTGCGTGGGATACGTCGAGTTTTTTCTTTTCGTTGTCTAACTGTTGCTCGGTGAGCTTACCCTTGTTATAGGCAAATTCGAGCGCGGCGTTCTTGAGATTCCAAACGCGCATTTGTTTGTTATACTCTTCGGTAGCTGCCGCAATCTTTATGTCCTGGCGAATCTTGTCAGTGTTGGCTCCGCGTTCGTTTATCTCGCTATCATCGACGCGCTTGCGCTCGCCAAACTCATCCTGCCAATTTTGTTGCTTTTGTTTGTCCTGGCCTTGCTGATAGTCGATGGCGGATTGGTCGCTCTTGGCTTGTCGTTTCGCGTTTAAATAACCGGCGGCTGAATCGGCGGCGGATTGCAGAGGAGAGAATGTGTCGATGATAGGCATTAGTAGTCACCCGTGGGCAACGAGTCGATAGGATTCGAGCCCGAATAATTGTATGTGGACGAGTTGTTCGTGTAGGTCGGCGTTGGCGCGAAGCTCGAACCGAGTGAGGAGAAGTTGACGGGTTGCGGCTGTTGGTAGATGGGTTGGTACGCGCCGGTTTGTGCTCCGGCTGCTCCGGTAGCGAGACCGTATTGCCAATCCCCGCTTTGCGCCCATTGATTATAGAGCAATTGCGCAAGCGTCGATGCGTCACCGGATTGAAGCGAGCTATTGAATTCGGCATTTTTGATTGCATCGGACGTGTTGAATTGGTTGTTTGCGTTTTGCGCATTCGCGTTCTGAGTAAGCGCAGTCATTTGGTTCGCAGCATTACCTTGGTTCTGTTGTAAGTTGAGACTCTCTTGTTGCAAGAGTTCCGGTTGAATATCGCCCTGGAACGTTTGCTGTTGCTGCGATTGTAATTGCGCAAGAGCTTGTGCAGAAGGGCCGCCAACAACGCCACTTGCGGCAAGCTGATTCTGTAGCGCCTGGTCCTGCGTTTGAAATTGCGGTTGAAGCATTTGCAGAATAGACGAGGCATATTGCGGATTGCTGAGATTGATGTTCGACGTTGGTACCTGATTGATAGTAGCGGTCGATGAGGTTGGAACGCCGTTGGGATAAATGTACTGAGGAGTAAGAAGAGTGTTGAGCGCACCGGCTACATTCTGACTTGTATTTGTTGAGGTGCCAGTTGGATTCGAAGTAGAAGTGCCCGCAAGAGTGTTGCCATTGAGATTGTTAACGTCAGGTTGCATCCCACCATAAATGGCGTTATACATCGCTTGACTGTTGCCGCCGTTTGCGTCTTGAAGAACGTGGCTTGAATTGTTGTACGCATTTGGAAATGCCGATGACATTCCAGCATTGATGAGCGAGCTAATGTCGCCCGATGGAATGCCTGCGTTCTGCAAATATGTTTGGAGCGAGGAGTCCATGCTACCAACGGTGCCATTAGCTCCGTTGCCGTTGACCGCTTGAAGAATGGCTTGCTGAAGAGCACTCGGAGAAATAACCTGACCGTTGGCAGTCGCAGCAGGCGCAGAGTTTACTTGCGGTTGCGAAAGCGGAGAAGTCGGCGCAACCCCGCTCGGTTGTGTAGCCTGCGGAGCGGGTTGCGTTGCAACGCCCGTGTTGGGCACGTTGCTATATCCCGATGGTCCCATAAGCGGGTTCTGGTAAGCTGGACCACTGTCAGTGAAATTATTGGGCATTAGGCCGCGCCCTGTCCGAGAATTTGACTGATGGCCGCTTGCACTTGGGGATTCGATTGCAGTTGCGGAGATTGCAACATTGCAAGAATCGAAGAAGCAGACGATGCCGGTTGAGCGTTTGAAGCTCCGGCGGTTGCGGGCTTACCTAACCCGATGTTTGGCGCTGGCGCGGTCGGACCCGTAAGACCACTGTAGTTAACGGGTTGCGTATTGGGCGACATTTGTTGTGCCGCGTTTGACCATGCGCTCTTTGCGTTTTGAACCGAGGCTTTTTGTTGGTTTTGATTATTTGCGTTGGCCGACTTCTGTTCTACGTTTGAAGCGACCATGCCCGCGATTGCGAGGCCTACTGGAATGAGAATTGATGCTGGCATGATTTATCTTATGTTGTAAGGTCCTTTCTATAATGTCGTGACACTTCAATGAAATTGTGTCGTGCAAGTGCGTGTTGAAATCTTATGTTGCTGGGGTCTACGGTTGCGTTGAGACCTTTGATGCCTTGGGCTTTAGCGGTCTCTTCAATATGGTTTTGAATGAACGGTATGGCAGTTTTGTCGGCAACGTAGAAGTCACGGAAGAGACGTTCACCTTCGTAATCAATGAACGAGAAGGTCCCAATGATGCTGCCTTCGTTTTCGACAACGAACCATGATGGGTTGCCATCCAGTGGATAAGGCTCGCGGTCAAGGCTTCGGAAATACTGTTCTCGTAAGAGAAGTATTTGCGCGTCATCATCCGGTGTTGCCTCACGGACGAGCACGGCGAGTGGACTTCTTCCAAGTCTGAGAAGTAAGTCGAAACCCTTCGTCCTCTAGGCTCGCGATGAGCCAATGCGAAGGAGTTTGTTCAACGCCAACGTGCAAAAGATTATTGTGCGCTGCGTCGAGTTTGGCGTCCCAAAACATTTTGTGTGTTGCAACAGTTCCTTCGATGTCATCCACTCTGCATAGACACACAATCCATCGCGTGTCCTCATCGTCAATGTACGCATAGGCTCCGATGACGTACTCGTTCAGTCTCGCGGCTTTCCAGGCAACTCCAAGGGAGTGTGATTCCGCAAGCCCGATAGTGGGGCAACCGTCTAGCTCATGGACGCCATCCCAAACGTGCAAGTTGTCAAGCGTAAGTGCTTCTATGGTTATTCGGTCGTAAATGTCTAACGCGCTCATGTAATGAGTATCACCATCTTGTCGCCCGCGCCCAGGTTGTTGGAGAGTTGAATGTATATGTTCTTGTTGTCCCACGCTTTCCACGTCAACGGCATTTCTTGAACCGTTGTGCTTTGCATTAGAAGAAGTCCGTAAGGAACATATTTGAGACCATGCGAGACAGTTAGCGCCGAGCTTGCAGGTTGACTCGACAAAATGCGTATCCATCCGCCCCAAAGCGGCGTGTTGTCTTTGAGTGGTGTCGCAGCGTGCGCGAAACCAAAGATGGGAAGTATGGGCTGCTTTATCGCGAGGTTGTTGTTCATGGTGTCGGACTCGGTTGAATGATAGCTTCGAGGACGAATCCGATGAGCGAGAACGGATTGCTACTGCTTTCAGTTAGTCCGGGTGAAAGCGAATAACCGATAAAGTTTTGTGTCGGCCATGCCTTTGCAGTTGTTTGGTACGCCCCACCAAACGGGGTGGTGGTGGGTTGGACACTCACCGCAATGTTCGTACACGGTATCTCTTGTTGGTCCAGTACGACGTAGGGATTCAAGCTATCTTGATAGCCCAAATTCTGCGTCGGACTTAATAGTAAAATAGTCGAGACTTCGCTATTTGAATCAATTGAGGGAGCCGCCGAAGCTGCGACTGTCGTGGTGAGGTCGAACGTAAGCAAATTGCGATACATGCCATAAAGCCCAACAGAGCCAAAGACGCTTCCAGCGTAAGCTCCGGTAATGGGAGGCGTTGCAGTCCATGTTGCGGACGACGCGCTTGACCAGGTAATGAGTTTGCCACTCGGGTCTGACGTAGAGAAGAATGCAACGGGCTGCGTCGAGAGTACCGTAGGCACGACACCGGGCGTGACGGCGGAACCGGGGACGCTGCTTGTTGAGACGACATTGATTGCACTACTGCCGGTGGCTACGTTATCAAATTCATATCCGATAACGCCAACGTCGGCTGCTGCGGCACCTGTAATGGCGAACGTGTAGGTGTTGCCCTCACCAGAGCCTACGGTGTGATACCAAGTAGCAACGGTCGGACTTGCGGCGTCGATGTAGCTGGCGAAGTTAAAGTTGGGTGGTAGGACGATGCCGCTAGTGCGGATACACGGCAAGAGGACGAGTGAGCTTACTTCTTTCGCGGCATAGATGCTCGGCACGTCGTTACAATAAATCGGCGTGGAAAGATTCATCGTGGACATATTGGAGTAGGCAGAATCAAGCGCAGCGGTTTGTGAACCGTTCGCTTGCACTCCACCCACCGGTGTCTCAGTCCATCCTGAGCTAAGTCCACTCCATCCAATGGCGCTCGTTGGTTGTGTACTGCTCGTAGCGAAGAACGCGACGGGTTGCATTCCAAACGACGTTGGTGTGAGGGAAGGCGTCATGGGATTGCCGCCACTCACTGCCGTTGCAAACGTTAAACCTGCGGTGCCGGGAACCGTGTTGGTGAATTCCTGTCCGACGACGGCAGCATTCGCGCTTGCAGAGAGTGTAAAGGTGTAGGCGCTCGGTTCGGAAGCTGCGCAATCTCTGTAGAACGTGGTGAACGTCCCCGGTGCATTCGGTACGGTGTTGGGCGTTGTTGCAAGAAGATTGAAACCGGCAGGAAGATTGATTGTCGGTTCACTTCCTGTTGTTAAGAACGGACGAAGCAGGATAATCGCGGAGACTTCGTTGTTTGGGTTTGCGCTTGATGTTAACGAACAGTCAAGCGGCGTAAGTGTCGCTAGCGAGTTTTGCGTCGTAGAAGCAAGTGAACCGGGAAGCCCCGCGGGGTTTAGTAAGACGGCACAAAGTTGATTGTTGCCGAACGCCGATGCCGAAGAGCGTCCCGAAACAGCAAAGGTTGTCGTGGTCGTCAAGTTCCTAATGCTTGCTATTTCGCCAATATCGTTACCACTTTGCTGCATGTATAGATACGAAGCACCCTGTTCCAGTGGGGGCGAGGTGTCATTTGGAATTGCATTGATAATTCCGAAACCGGGTCCGCAAACGATTAACGTTTCACCGGCATTGGCGGGAGTAATGTTTGGCGTTGTTTGGCTTGCATTATTGCCATCAATCCAGGGCGACGTTACGAATTTATCTATGGGGTTGTTTTTGTTGACGCCGCTTAACTCGTAGACAATGCCGATGTAGCTATAATCCGCCGCCGAGCCCGCGCCGGAAGCACTGATGGTAACGGTCGAAACATTGTTGCTCGTTACATTGATGTACCCCGCAGCCGCCCCTTGTAAATCTAGACCGTCATTGGATGCGTTGACGATGGTGACACCGGAACCCAATGACGTAATTTGTGTGTTGTTGGTTCCCGCATTCTGGGCGGCCGTCGCGGCGATGAACAAAGTGTTCCCATTTTGTGCGGCAGCAGTTAATGGGAACGTGAACGTGTTCCCCATTACGGCAGACGAAGCAGCAACCGTTGTGCGAACAAGCTGTATTGAGGATGACGCTGAATCCGTGTTTGTTAACGTCCATCCAACCGTAGGGTTTTTCCAGTTTAGCGCAACACCCTTATCAGCGAAGAACGCTATTGGTTGGGTGCCAAGAACGCTTGGGGTGACAATCGGGGACGTACTACTTCCGGCAGCGGATGATGCTGCTGAAGCATTTATCCCGCCCGGTCCATTAGCTGCGTTCGCGTAGTTGTAGAGTAAAACGTTCCAGGCTTCGACGGCTGATGATGGACAAGTAAACGTGTAGATTCCGCTTTCACCGCCAGCGGGAACATCATGGTAGAACGTCGTGAGGGTTCCAGGAGCGCCACTAACACTGTTCGTGTAGGTTATAAGTTGGAAATTAGATGGTAGAGTCATTGGCGTCGCAGTATCAGCGTAGAATGCCGCCCCAACGATTTTCGTTCCACTTGCCGGTGCGGTAGCGAAGGACACCGTAAAAGACGAGGATGGCGTGGTGGTCGTGATTGCGCTCGCAGCTTGAACAAACGTCGGCGTGATTGGCAACGGTGGATTGTCGATAAAGACCGCACCAACGAGCTTGTCGCCTTGGGCCGGCGACCGAGCGAATGTCAATGGGAAGGACGTTGTAGCTGTAGCTGCCCCCGTTCCGGTTTGCACCCACGTTACAGGTGGAGCACTCTGAATATCATCCATTGCAATCGCGCCAACGAGTGTATCGCCAACTGTTGGCGGGTTCTGAAAGACGAGATTGACGCTGCTCGCCTGCGATGCAACGCCCGAGCCAGCTTGCGTGAAGGTTATGGCCGGTGTAGCGAGCGCGTTGTAGTTGAGCAGCGGATAAAGCGCGTTAACTGTTTTCTGTTGAATCGGAGCATCAAAGAAGCATGACTTGCCGCGAAGCTCAATAGCAATGGGGTTGCCGAAGTCACTGTAGGTGCCCGTATCATGCTGTGCGACAATATCCGTATCCGAGCGGCCCCAATAGAGTTGGAGGTCATCGCCTGCTCCACGACACTCGACGGCGGCATTCATCAGCATTCCGGTCGGCCAACGCGCGTAAGCGCCGCCATCGGAGCTAGGATTCCATCCGCCGTTTGCTGCTAAGTCAAAGATGCCACAACGTTGAAGTTGTCCGCTACCTGTCCAATCGTAGGAGAAGATATACTCCGTTCCGTGACGCACGGCAAAGACAGTATTGATGTTCTTGATTTCGGGAGCTTGTGTAGCGCCTGCGGTGTTCTTGTAGAGTGTCGGGAGCCTATCGGGAAGTTTATAGAGTCCCTGTCCATCGGTTGCGTAGAATCCGTCACCACCAAAGAAGATGATGAAGTTGTCGAATGCAACAATCGAACGAGGTGAAGTACAACCTTTGCCACGGCTGATTGTTTGAATGTAATACTGTGAAGCGCCAACGCCGCCCGTGTTGAATAGCGTGACGACACCCGCATAAAAGAAACAAATGAGATACGGACCAAGCTCCGCAAGACCGGTGCAAGGTCCCATCGGGCCATTGCGTCCGCCGGGCCAATAGGGGTCATAGCCGACTCCACCGATGACAATTGATTCGCTGCTAAAACTTTCGGGCCGACCAACGTCGCTGATGTAAACGCCATTGTCTTGCGTTCCGGCGTACACCATTGCGAGCGCGCTATCCCAATAGCAAACGTATTTCGGTGTTGCAGGTTGTCCTGTGATAGTGTCCGTGGGCCAGAACGTTCCAGTTGTTTGCACCGGCACGAAGTGAATGCCATCGTACACATATGGAACGCGGGAGCCATCGCAAACAAAAAGCGCAACCGCTTCCCCGGTGGACATATCGGGGTCAAGTGCTTGCGCGAAAGATGCGGATTGAGTTGTTGAAAGTCCGGAAGCAATTTGCGTGAAGCCTCCGGTGGTGTCATTGCCTTTAAAAAGGATGCCGTTACTTTGGGCGATGAGCATTCCCGAATTGGCAATAGTATTGGAGCCAACGGTGACATAGAAGCGCGCCATCGACTGAATCGGTTGACCGGTTCCTACTCGTCCGGTTGCAGTCGGAGTCGTTTGTTCTCCGTAGTAGATATTGCCCGGACGCTTTGAGCAAATGCCGGTCTGAGGAAAATTGATATTGTCGCAAACGTAGAGAGCCGTAGGCGGAAGTAAGTGCGGAGCGGTCGAGGTGTTCCAGCCTCCCGGTAGCTCGTCTAATATCGCTCGCTTAGTATATTTTGCTCCGGGTACATCAGCGTAATTGAAGGGCATTTAGAAAGGGCTGTACGGGTACGGGATAACGTCCTGAACCTGTATTTCAGAATCACCTTCACCAATGACGCTGTATGCGCCGAGCGCGTCATCGACTTCGGCTTGGAAGAGTGCCATGTTGCTTTTGAATTGGTCAGGCTTGTCTGCGGCTTGGCAAACAAGTGCGGTCGCATAATAGGCAAGTGCAATATGAAACTCGGCGTAAAAGATTGGCTCATCGGTGAGTGCTTGCATGAGCCCACCCGAGATGCACGGTACATTGGTTCCTGTTGCTTGCACATCAGGAATGCAAGTGAGACTAATTGTGTCACCGGCAGTGCTCGTACCAGGATAGAGGTCGAGTGTGCGCTTTCCGAACATTTGCGCGCCGGTATCGGGGATGGGTGAATAGCTCGCATAGCGCGCCGTATATTGTCCCGTGAGATTGCGGAAGCGTTGTGTTGAGATAATAGGAATGTATTGCTCAACGCCACCTTGCTGCGTGTACGTCATTTCCAGAACGCGCAACGCCGAAGGATTCGTGAGTCCGTTCGCATTTGCGGGAACGGGATTGAGCGGATAACTATTGACGCCAGAGACGCTCGCAAACTGGAGCTTCATGGCGCAGCCCAACATCGCACTCGTTGTCTTGGAAAGAAACTTACTGTATGCGAGGTTGAGGTATAAACCGTTCTGGTCTGGAGTGAGCCAATTGCTCGACGTGTTACCGGGAGCGCCGCCGAAATTTACACCGGCTTGGCGAGACAGATTGAGGACGGTACTTTGTAAATCTTCATAGGTCAGGGTGGAGTCAACTCAATTCGGGGAAAAAATTAGGGCTGGGCTTTATTGGAGCCCAGCCCATTATCCAAAGGAGATGTAGTTAAAATGATTATTCGAATATGTCGCCCTCAACGAATTTGTCGTAGAGAGAAACTGTGTCGCCTACTGTGTTGCCACGCGCATCGACAACTTCAATGATGAGGTCGGGGAATCGCTCGGGTGGGCCAATCGGATTTATGTTAATCTCGTTGCGCCAAACGCGCTCGCCCTTTTTCGTTGAAACCGGCGGATACTTGTAACCGCCGAGGCGGTTTGCAATGACCCACTTTTGTTCTTTCGTTTGCGGTTTATCGAAGCGTCCGAAGATTCCGAAGATGACGGAGCTAGGAACACTGATGTGGTCACCAGGCGCAAGCAACGTCTCGGGCTTCTTTGGGTCCGCGCCCTCGGGATACATGCGTCCACTCCATGCAAGGAACACAGGCTTACCTTTCATGCCACCCTTCTCTGCGCGGTTCGTCACCTGGAAGATTGACGGACATGCAGAGAGGTCGATTTCACCACGACGTGAGCTTGTCGGAGTTGCGCGGATTCTATTCTTGGGAATAGTCCACTCCGTTTGTTCAGGAATATATGTCATGGTGCTCCTTTAGGTTAGCAAGGGTTAATCATGCAGTTGACGAGTTTGGTTGTCGTACCGCTACCAGGGACAGCGATAATGCTTGCACCCGATTGAACAGCGTTTCCGGTTGCCACAACTTGTCCAAGGGTCTTACCGGCAACGATTGTTGCTGATGCCAAACACGCGGTTTGCGTTGTGTCGGCAATCAAATACGAGCCCACGGTGACCGCGGTGCCGGAGGCTTTAGCAGCCGCCAATACTGGATAGAGTCCGAAGCGCGCTACCTGAATGACGGCTGAAGCAGCTACGGTAGCAGTTCCAACGTATGAGCCAAGAATTTGACCGGCGCTGACGTTCGTACCACAAAGTACAGTTCCGCCAGTGTTAGCACTTGTGGCAACTGTGGTTGTGCTGTATGGACCTGCGTTGAGGGGGCCTGCGTCACATAAATTGACATAGACGGGTTGACCTTGTTGCACGGCGTTCGTGAGGTCGGCCCATTGGAAGGACGCAGTAAGTTGGTCTGACTTCGCTCCTGGGCCGGTTGTGTTAATACCGGAGGTGGTTTGCATTATTTACTGCCTCCCTGTTTGAAGGCTCGCAGTAAATTCTGGCCCTTGTATCCCGTCGATTTCTTCGCGGTCGATGCTGTGGAGCCGATTGGTTGTGCGGGTAAATACGTTGCGGTGAAAACTCCGACATGGGAATCTGCTCTGACAATCATACCTGAGTCCATGCGATAGTTACCGGCTTGTGATTTTGTGTTCTTTTGTTTTGACATTGGGTTGGGGTCCTACCTTAGTTGAATTTGTTTATCGACGGGGTTTCTTACGAAGTTTCTTGCGTGTTGACTTGCGCGACTTGATGCGGTCAATGACGTGACGAGTTGGAGTTGCCATTACGCACCGGCAGCCCATATGGCGGAATTGCGTCGGGGGTCAATGCACATCATGCCGATTGCTCCGAGGATATTACAGTAAAAAATATCTCCGTTAACATCGACAATCCAATTTTGTAATGCAAACTTGCGCTCCGGGTGGATGAACACTTTAAACGTGCTTGTGTTGAGAATGTAGATGAATCCACCGGAGCCCGTTGTCGTGCCAGGCTGAATGACGCCCGTTGGGCATTTCTTATCGACGAACCACGGTGCTGAACCAAACGCAAGCGTCTGTGCAGTTGTCGTGTGATAGCCCTGGTCTTGCAAGTCGTTGACGTTGGTATAGTACCGTTCTGTGGGCTGTAACTGCGACCAGTACGAAACGAATGCAGGAAGGTTGGAAAGCACCATATCCGGCGTGGACGTGTTACCGGCCCATGCTGCGGCGTATTGGGTTTCCATCGTAGTGAGTAAGTTTAGATTGATGTTCGCATTGTAGTTACATGGAGCGTTGAAGCTCGGATACGATGCGCGACTTACGTTCGCGACGTTGGCGCTCAGAACGCCGTTATCTACGGCACAAACGAGTCCCTCAAGTGCTGCTGGGTTACCAACGCTACCATCGGAATTTGTTCCACCAGGATACGGGTTGTTGACGAAGGCTGCGTATGCAATCTTATCCGCAATGGAGAGCTTGCACTTGTCGATGCGTGTCTGCAACATGCTTGCGATTGCAAAGTCTGACGCTTCGTTCGAGATAAGTTCCGTTCCAGCAATTTGGACGGCATCTCTGATGTAGCACCACGACACACCACCGTTGACGTAACCCTGGTCCTCAGAGTAATTCCACTGTTGGTTGGGGGTGTACCACATCGTATTTGGTGAGGTGGACGTGCTGAAGGTCTCTTGTATGAAAGAGCCTCCGTTTTTGTCCTCCACCATGTTGGTGTTGAAGAGCCTACCGTAAAACGGTGAGTTGTCGAAGATAGTGTCGTAGACAGTATCTTTCTCGTAGGCTTGGAATGTTTGTTTTGAAAGTTGGTCCGCTTGTGCAGCGAGTGTTAGACCGGCGTAACTGTTGTTGGCCATGTGTTCACTGGGTGTCCTTTACTAAAAATTCTTTTGAGCGTTAATGTCCTCCATCGCTTGCATAAGTCGTGAGATGCGTTCTTTGCTATCTATCTTCTTGAGCGTTTTGCGAAGGGCGTCTGCTTCTGATTTAACGGGTGTTTGGGATTCTGTTGGTCCGATTTGCGTTGTCGTCGGTGCAACCGGCGTATTGGCATTTCTGGCTTGTTGTAGAGCGCGGTATTCGTCCCACACTTGTCGTAGCGGAACGTAGGCATTCTTGATGCCACGGAGTCTGTTGTAGTCGGTGCGCTCATTGGCAATCGTCACTACATGGTGCAGCAACGCATACGCGGGGTCCGACAACTCCATCTTTTGAAACTTGAAGTCGTTGAAGTCATTGACGAGGGCACCAGCTTCATCTGCACGGCGGTGATTATAAGCGTCCTGCGCTTCACGCGCTTCGCGTTCACTGATGCTACTCTTGAGTGTCTCGACTTCTTTGACTAACTGCTCATCGCGAACGGGCTCGGCTTTCGTTACTCGAAAGTCAGGCCACGCTTCGGTTGCAGTTGTCGCGAGATAATCGGCGTACTCGTCGTCGGTGAGCTTCTTGATGAAGTCACGACGCTTGGGATTCTTCTCTAGCTTTTCAGCTAGCTCGTAGAGGTCGCCCCACTTCTCTTGAAACTCTTCTTGGGCTTTCTTTGAAGAAAGCTCGAATTGTTGTTCGTAGTGGTTGTGGATTCGTTGCCACGCCTCTTGTGGAACCTGTTTTTCCCACTCGTCCCAAACGAATGGTTTTGGTTCCGCACTTGGCGGAGCAGGTGTCTGTGTTGCCTGCTCCGCCGGTTTCTTGTTTATGTCATCCATAAAACGAACGTCCGTTTGTTAGTGCGTCGTAGAATTACTTACGGTGCTTCTTGCGACTGGTTTTCTTGCGGTGTGATTTCTTGCGCGATTTCTCGTGCAGTGCAACCACTTTGTGGGAAATTTTCTTAGCCACTGTCGTAGTGCTCCTT
>Ga0206883_1041_pt1 | contig 24785 bp, 22 predicted proteins | sample Alteio_BWOrgCont_2_FD_152910 | JGI IMG/M metagenome (GOLD analysis project Ga0206883, IMG submission 152910) | Enriched cells from forest soil in Barre Woods Harvard Forest LTER site, Petersham, Massachusetts, United States -... | ecosystem: Environmental > Terrestrial > Soil > Temperate forest > O... | reverse complement strand
CCCGCTCATAGCTCGCCAGGGCGTCCGCGAAACGCTTCATGTCGCGCAGCACATTGCCGCGATTGTTGAAGGCCTCGACATAATTGGGCTCGAGCGCCAAAGCGCGGTCGCAACTGGCGAGGGCCTCGGCAAGGCGTTGGAGGCTCTGCAAGGCCGGAGCGCGATTGTTGAGCGCCACCGGAAAGTCGGGTTTGATCGCCAGGGCACGGTCGATCAATTCGACCGCCGCCTGCGCATTGCCGCCCTGCAGCGCGATCACCCCCAGAAGATGCAGCGCACCGGCATGATGCGGATCGGCGGCGAGAATCTGGCGATAGAGCGCCGCCGCTTCGGCGAAGCGGCCGTTCTGATGCAAAGCGATGGCGTCTTCGAACAAGGCGGCGGTTCTCTCTTAATCTAATGCCCGCGCAGCAAGGCCAGCAGGCGTCTGGCCGGCTGTTCCAGCTTCGTCTCGACCAGGGCGCGTCCAAAGGTGGCGGTGCGTCGCCGTTCGGCGAAAAACGGCACGCTGCGGTCCAGGAACGGCGTCCAATAGCGCAGATTTCGCGCCATCGCTTGCGCCAGCGCCTTGGCGTAGAAATCGGCTTCGGCGGGCCGGCTGAGAAAGACCTTGTTGGGCGAGATGGCGACCGGTGCCAGCCGCGCCGGGTTTTGCATCATATAACGGCAAAAGCCGACCATCACGTCCGGGCTGGTTTCATTGAAGATGTCGTCCATGATGACGATGCCGCCGTCATTGAGGACACTGTCGGCCAGGGTCAGATCGTTGAGCACCGCCGCGGCGGAATGATCGCCGTCGATCGAGAAGAGACGGACATCGGGAAATTTCTCCCGCATTGCGGCCGGGCTCAAAACGAGCGACGAGCCCTTGTGAAGGACGATGCCTGCGTCTTTGTTGGCGTAGCGTTTCAGATTGCGGTCGAACAAAGCGGGATAGGGCGGTCCGGCATAATGTCCGGTCATTGCGCCATTGTCGAAAACATCGATGGCGAAGCTGATTTCGCCGGGCCGCGCCAGATTGTTCAGGAGCAGCCAAAGCTTGCCCTGAAACACCCCGATCTCTCCGACATTACCAGCGAGGCCGCGTTCCTCCTGAATGCGTCCGAGATCGGCAATGATGGCGGCCGACAACGGGAACAGCCAGCCGCCGACGCGGTTCATGCCCTTACGCACATAGCGCGCGGCCTTTTCATTCATCGGCGGCGATATCTCTCCGAAAGCCGATTGGTCTTCGCATGCGGCGTGCGGCCGGACAAGATCGCCGCAAGCGTGCGTGCCGTACTGAAAGAGCGCGGAATTCCGGGGACGTTTCTTTCCCAGGGTCTGGATGCGGCGGCGCGGGGAAGAGGCATTCGCGTCCGGCGTGCGAACTGGTACGGTTGAAGGCGCGGGATTCTTCCTCCGCCGGCGGGTTGGCATGGTGCGCAGATCCATAGTCGGATGGCTGCCGGTCCTTTTGGCGCTCTCGGCACAGGGCTGCGATCAGGCGCCGCCCGAGGATGCCTATGGCGCCTATCGGCGGCATGATTATGCCCAGGCGCTGCAATGGTTTCGCAATGCCGCCGAGCGGGGCGATGCCAATGCCGCGGATTATCTGGGCTTTATGTATGATCACGGCCAGGGCGTGCCGCGGGATTATGCCCAGGCAATGGCCTGGTATCGCAAAGCCGCCGCGCAGGGCAGCGCGGTGGCGGCGTTCAATGTCGGCAATATGTACGAACACGGTCTGGGCGTGCCGCGGGATGATGCCCAGGCGGTGGAATGGTATGGCAAAGCCGCCGCCGGGGGCCGCGCCGAGGCGGCATTCGCCATCGGCGCCCTTTACGACCAGGGCGTGGATGGGCGGCCCGATTATCTGCAGGCGATGGCCTGGTATCGTCAGGCGGCCGAACAGGGGAGCGCCGACGCGGCGTTTGGCCTCGGCAAGATCTACGAACAAGGCCATGGCGTAAAACAGGATTACGCCAAGGCGCTGCAATGGTATCGCCAGGCCGCCGAACAGGGCAGCGTGGCGGCGGCCTTCGCGATCGGCGACATGTACGATCATGGGCTGGGCGTCCGGCGGGATTACGGCCTGGCGATACAATGGTTTCGCCAGGCCGCCGAGCGGGGCTACGCCTATGCCGAGTTCGATCTCGGCAATATGTACGACCAGGGCTATGGCGTGAAACAGGACGATGGCGAGGCGATGCTGTGGTATCGCAAGGCCGCCGATCAGGGCTACAGCGTGGCCCAGAGCAATCTCGGCGGCTTGTACGACAATGGCCGGGGCGCGCGGCAGGATTATGCAAAGGCGATGCTCTGGTATCGCAAAGCCGCCGAGCAGGGCGACGCCGTGGCCCTGAACAATCTCGGCGTCTTGTACGAAGACGGCAAGGGCGTCATGCGCGATGATGTCGAGGCGTATAAATGGTACAGCGTCGCGGCGTCGCGGCTTTCCTCCGGCGAACAATTTCGCGCTCTGGCCGTGCGCAACCGCAACGATCTCGCGCCCAAGATGAAACCGGCGGAAATCAAACAGGCGCAAGCGCTCGCCGGCGCATGGAACGCGGCGCATCCGGGCAAGTGACGGCGGATCATCGGCCGCGCGCCGGACCCTGATCGAATTGGCGGGCCGGGGAAATTGCCTAACGCCGGTGGCGCAGCGTCTCGACCAGCAAAGCGAAGGCGGAGGTCGGCTGGCGGCGGCTCGGGTAATACAGATGATAGCCGGCGAAAGGCGGGCACCAATCGGCCAGTGCGCGTACGAGACTGCCATCAGCGAGTTGCGGCCGCACCTCGTCCTCGGGCAGATAGGCGAGGCCGAGGCCGGCCAGTGCCGCGTCGCGCCGGAGGGCGATGGTGTTGAACACCAATTGCCCCTCGACGCGCACTTTCACTTCGCGGCCGTTCTTCTCGAACTCCCAGGCATAGAGACCGCCATAGGTCGGCAGGCGCAGATTGATGCAATTGTGCTCGGTCAGGTCCTGCGGCTTTTTCGGCTTTTTGACGTGCGCGAAATAAGACGGCGCGCCGACCACCGCCATGCGCAGATCCGGGCCGATGCGCACCGCCACCATATCCTTGGCCACCTGTTCGCCCAGGCGCACGCCGGCATCGTAGCGTTCGGCGACGATGTCGGTCAGGCCGGAATCGATGCTGAGTTCGACCTTGATGTCGGGATAAAGGCGCAGGAATTCCGGCAACACCGGCCAGAGCACGGATTTGGCCGAATGTTCGCCGGTGGTAATGCGGATGGTGCCGGCGGGCTTGGCGCGAAGATCGCCCAGCGCGGTCAATTCCGCCTCGATCTCGTCGAAGCGCGGGCCCAGCGTCCGCAGCAGCCGTTCGCCCGCTTCGGTCGGCGCCACGCTGCGGGTGGTGCGGTTGAGCAGCCGGACGCCCAGCCTTGTCTCCAGCCCGCGCATCGTATGGCTGAGGGCCGATTGCGAGATGCCGAGCCTTGCCGCTGCTTTGGTGAAGCTGCCCGCTTTGGCGACCGCCAGGAAGGCGATCAGAGCGTCTATATTGCGCCGGTCCATTGGTGAATCTCATTCATAGGTTCATGCCGATTATACAGGCTTATCCGCCGCCCCGGCACGGCCTAAACCGGCACCTGTCGAAAGCAAAGGAGACGGCCATGCAAAAGCGCATACTCGGGAAAAACGGTCTGGAAGTTTCGGCCATCGGCTTCGGCTGCATGGGCCTCAGCTTCGGTTATGGCCCGGCGGTCGAGCGGCAGGACGGCATTGCCTTGATCCGGGCGGCCGTGGCGCGCGGCGTCACGCTGTTCGATACCGCCGAAGCCTATGGCCCGTTCGCCAATGAAGAACTGGTCGGCGAGGCCTTGGCGCCGATGCGCGGCGAGGTCGCGATCGCGACCAAATTCGGCTTTGCCGAAGGCGATGCCAAACGCGGCCTCGACAGCCGGCCGGCGCGGATCAAGGCTGTCGCCGAGGCTTCGTTGCAGCGGCTGAAGACCGACCGCATCGATCTTTTCTATCAGCATCGGGTCGATCCGAATGTGCCGATCGAGGATGTGGCGGGCGCCGTCAAGGAATTGATCGCGGCCGGCAAGGTGAAGCATTTCGGATTGTCTGAAGCCGGCGTGCAGACCATCCGCCGGGCCCATGCGGTTCAGCCGGTCGCCGCGCTGCAAAGCGAATATTCGCTGTGGTGGCGCCAGCCCGAAGCGGAAATTCTGCCGCTGCTGGAAGAATTGGGGATCGGCTTCGTCCCCTTCAGCCCGCTGGGCAAGGGGTTTCTGACAGGCGCGATCAGCGAGAGCACGCGCTTCGACAGCGCGGATTTTCGCAATGTCGTGCCGCGCTTCTCGGCCGAAGCCCGCAAGGCGAACCAGGGCGTGGTCGATCTGCTGGGCGAGATCGCGGCGCGAAAACAGGCGACGCCGGCCGAGATCGCCCTGGCCTGGCTGCTGGCCAGAAAGCCCTGGATCGTGCCGATCCCCGGCACCACCAAATTGCATCGGCTGGAAGAGAATCTGGGCGCCGCTTCCGTCCTGCTGACGCAAGAGGATATCGGCCTGATCGAACGCGCGCTGGCGCATATCAGCGTGCAAGGCGACCGCTATCCGCCCCATCTGATGGCCATGGTCGGACGGTAGCGCCGCCTATCGATTCGAAAATTTCGCCAAAGCGGAGTAGTTCTTGCTGTCGCGCCGGCGGACACCTGGCGCGCGAAGGACGGGGTGAGGCATGCCGTTGCTTGCCGAATGGGACAGTTTCTATGTCATCGTCGGTTCGGCGGCGGGCGCGCTGATCGGCCTGCAATTCGTCGTCATCACGCTGATCGCCGACCGGCCGGTCCGGGCGGCCGAAGCCGGCGCCGCTTTCGCCACGCCGACCATCGTTCATTTCAGCGTCGTCCTGCTTTTGTCGGCGCTGCTGCGCGCGCCCTGGCACGCGATCGCCGTCCCGGCGGCGCTTTGCGTTGTGATCGGTGTCGTGGGAACCGTCTATGCCGCCGGCATTGTCCGGCGCATGCGAATACAGACCGTCTACAAACCCGATGGCGAGGATTGGCTCTGTTATTGCATTTTGCCCTTGGCGGCCTATGCCACGCTCGGCCTGTCGTCCGGCGCGATATTCTTTTACCCGGAGGAAGCTCTGTTCGGCGTCGGCGGCGCGACGCTTTTGCTGCTGTTCACCGGCATCCACAATGCCTGGGACAGCGCGTCCTATCATGTCCTCACGAAAAAAAAGGATGCCGAATAGGCTGCGGTCAGATGGCGGTGGCGAGGGCGGCGTAGCGCAGGCGTTCCGGCGGGAAGGTGGCGACGACGCTGGTGCCGACGCTGGGCGCGCTGGTCACTTCCAGACTGCCGCCATGCAGCCGCATCAGGCTTTCCGCCAGCGGCAGGCCAAGGCCGGTGCCTTCATATTTCCTCGCCAGCGATGAATCGATCTGCCGGAAGGGCTGGCACGCCGCCGAAATCTGCTCCGGCGTCATGCCGATGCCCGTGTCGGTGACGCGCAGCGCCAGGCCGCCATCGCCGCAGCGCGACACCGCGACGGATACGCTGCCGGGGCCGGGCGTGAATTTGACGGCATTGGAAAGAAGATTGATCAGCACCTGCCGGACCCTGGTTTCGTCGGCGTACAGCGTTCCGATATCGGCGGCAATGTCGGCATGGAGCGCGATGGTTTTTTCCGCCGCCTGCCGGCGCACCATGGCCAGGCAATCCCTGACGATCGTCGGCATGTCGATATGATCTTCATAAAGGACGACTTCGCCAGAGCCGATCTTCGCCATGTCGAGAATTTCGTTGATGATCTTCAAGAGATGCTGGCCCGAGCGGTGGATGTCCTTGGCATATTCGCCGTAAACCGGCTTGCCGACGGCGCCGAAGATTTCCGAACTGATGATTTCGGAAAAGCCGAGAATGGCGTTCAGCGGGGTGCGCAATTCGTGACTCATGCCGGCCAGAAACGAGCTTTTGGCGGTGCTGGCCGCCTCGGCCGCTTCCTTGGCCTGGACCAGTTGAAAATTGGTGTTTTCCAGCCTGGCATTGGCCTCGACCAGCTCGCCGCGGGCGCCGCGCAGGCCTTCCCTTGCGGCGTTCAGGCCTTGCGCCGCCTTGGCGATCTCCCGCTGCAGCACGTTGAAGCTTTCCGCCATCTGGCCGACTTCGTCGCGGGAATTGACGGCGACCGGAACGAACTCGCCCGCGACATGGGCGCCGCCGAAATCGCCTTGCCCGAGCGCCTGCATGGCGCGCGCGAAATCGGCGAGGGTGCCGCGCACCAGGCGATCGGCGGCCGACGAAACTTCAAGGGCGGAATGCGCGATCATGCCGGGCAGCAGCAGGCCGACCGCGATGGTCAACATCGCGACGGCGACAAAGATGTCTTCCAGCGCGGCCCGCATCGCCGTCTCGCCGAGCGCCATATTGTTGACCGCCATCAGATAGCCGGCGGCGTCCATCGCCAGCACCAGCAGCATGGCGCCGGTCAGTTTCAGATGCAGCGTATCGGCGATGCCGGAGAGGCCGGCGCGGCGCCGGTCGGCGAATTTACGCCAGGCATAAAGCAGCGCCCCGGAATAGGCGAAGCCCAGCCCGACCAATACGGTCGGCAATCCGAATTGCTGGAACCCGAGCACGGCCGACAGGGCCCAGATCGCCGCCGCGGCGAGGCCCAGCACGATCGTGCCGCGCGGTGCGCGATAGAGGCGCATTGCATCGGGACGGTCGCGCCGCAGCAGCCAGACGGCGACCGAAGGTAGGCAGATGGAGATCAGATAGGTGAAATTCGCCGATGCGATCAGCCAGACCGGATCGCCCATCAAAAGAAAAATCACCGCCATCGCGGCCGTCAGCAGCGTCGCGATCCAGGGCGTGTCGTTGGCGGAACGCCAGGCAAGGAATTCCGGAACCAGGCCGTCTTCGGCAAGCTGCGCCAGCGTCCGGGAGGCGCCGGCCAGCGGCTGCACCGTGCCGTGAAACATCGTGAACATCATGAAGCCGATGGCGGCGGCTTTTCCGGCGCTGCCGAACAAAGGCGCGAAGGTCGGCCCCAGCACGACGGCCAGATCGCCGCCCAATTGCACGGGCCCCAGAGCCCCCAGCCAGACCACCGGCAGAATGACGAAATAAAGCACCGCCATCGCCGCGCTGACGAAAACGGCGCGCGGCACTTCGTGCCCGGGATTCGCGGTTTCGCCGACATGGCAGGTGGCCGCTTCGAAAGCGGGCGCGGCGAAGCCGATCAGATAAAGGCCCGCCATCAGGCTGGTCAGCGAGCCGAACCAGCCGGGAAACGGCGTCGTCAGATGAAAGGACGTTGCCTGACGCCAATCGACCTCGCCCGCGAGGATCGGAACGAGGCCCGACAGGAAGGCGAGCAAAGAAGACGCGGCGGCGATGGGGATCACGAGGCGAGAAACCCATTTGATGCCGCCGAGATTGATGCCGGCGAAAAACAGCACCAGGCCGACCGCCAGCGCGGACACCGACACATCGGGCAGATACCATTGGTGAATGGCCGAGGCGGAAAGAAGCGCCGTCAGGCCGCAGGTCGGCACCCATCCCCACCAATAGCCGACGCCCGCCAGATTGGCGAGAATGGGGCTGTAGCGGCCGAACGCCTCGGAACAAGCCGCTGCTATGCCGCCGACGCGGTTGGGATAAAGGAGGACGAGTTCGGTCCAACCCGGCGCCGCCGCGATGCTGAGCAGAAGCCCGAACATCAGAAGCGGAATCGCGGCGCTGCCCTGGCCCGGAATGGCGCCCTGTCCGAACAACAGCGCGGACAGCAGGAACAGGCTTTGATTGCTGCCGCCCATCGCCAGCGCCGCGGTGCCGACCCAGCCCAAGGTCCGCGGATGGGCCCGGTCCGAAGCGCCGCGGTGCGGCGCCGGACCCGCGACGCACGCGGCCGGATATTCGGACGGGACAACGCCATCGGCGCGGGCGCCAGGCCACATTGTTTGTTACTCCCCGAACTCTCCCCCTACGCGCGCCGGTTGCGCACGGCTCGGAACGATCGCCAAAATAAACAATCGTAATGAAGCAAGACTTAACGGCGGGGCGGCTATTTAAGGATTTGCGGGGGCGGGCGGCCCAAAGGGCAGGGCGCCATCTTTGCCGATGAATGCGCGGCCGGGCGGGCGATTCCGGCGTGCCGCGTTGTACAATGCCAACAAAGAAACGCATCGGCTGCCGCCCGGTCGGTTCGGGCGTTTCCTCAAACAAACAGGCGTCGGCCCGGCACCGGGACGGCGTGCCGCCAGCCGCTCGCCGCTCTGCCATTTGCGTCGCGGGGCATGCAGGCGGGCACCGTCATCATGCCCGCCTTTAACCCAATTGCCTCGCCGTGTGGGTCGTGCCAGTTGAATCAACTAGAATACCGGCCAGCACTCCCGGAACACGACCATTCCAGCCGTATTCAGGGGAGCAATAGAACATTCGGATTTGCCGTTTTTGAACGTGACGTCATAGACGTCATCCCTACCCGACGATCCGCCGCCTTTAAAGGCAATGGATTCGAGTTCGCCCCAGGATTTGATCACGGCCAGTCGTTCAGCCAATTGCTGCTTCACTTGGTCCGCCATGCCCGGCACCATCTCGACATAATTGGGCTGCCCCTTTTCGAGCGACTCGATATAGCGGCGCAATGATGCTTCCGTGCCAGGATGAGCAGGGGCGGAAGGCAGATGGACATCAAACCACTGAATGTTGTTTAGCAGGCCGTCCGTCAGGGGCTGAGCTGTGAACGTCGATGTACCATTGTCAAATGTAGCGGCGTAGACATCCGAGCCGGCCGCATTGATCTTGATGAAGGCGAGGGTTTTGAGCGCACCAAGATTTTTCGCATCCGGTTCCTGAAAGCCCATTAGCCTCCTGGTTGTACGATACAAGGCGGGCGTCATGATGTCGTATGCGGGCGCGCCTTTCAGGAAGCCGTCGTAATAGCGGCGTACCATCGCTTCTACGCCCGGGCTGGGACCATTGTCCGTGCGGACCAATATAGGCTGGTAGGACATAGCCCTGATTTTGCCGTCTACCGGCGGCATGATCATCCAGGCTAACGACCCATGCGTAAATTCGACCAGATAGACGTCACCGCCACCGGTGAAATTCTCCTTGAAAGTAATCGCCTTCAAGGCACCCAAGCCGTCGAATTGCTTCTGAATGGCCGCCTGATCCTGGGTTGTCCCCACCGCCAGACCGCCAGCCAACTCGCCCAACGCGGGCTGTTTCTTTTCCCAGCCTTCGATCTGGCGACGCAGCGCCGCCTCGGTGCCAGGATGGGGCGCATCCGGCGTCTGCGCCATGGCGGGCGCCACGGCAGGCGGCGCTGTCAGCAGGCCTAGAGCGAGTGGCGCGGCAATTGCGGTGGCAGCGCAGGCCGCCAGCATAGTTTTCTCCCAGGTGCGCAGGCGGATAGCAAATTTGTTGTCCATAATCATCTCCATCCTTTTCTTGAGGTCAGCGCCGGATACCCCAGACGCGCAATCAAGCGGCGAATGCATATAGAACCGACAGACTTTCAGAATGCCCTCGGCATAGGTTTGCGGGTCGCTGCCGGAGGCCAGAACCGCCTCGTCGCAGGCGTTTTCGCGCTCCGCAATAAGGCGCGTACCCAGCCACCAGACCAGCGGGTGAAACCAGAACAGCGCCTCCACCGCCATGTGAATCGCTGCCAACAAATTGTCATGCCGCCGCAGATGACAATGCTCATGCGCAAGAATGGCGCGCATCTCTGGCTGTGACAGACGAGCGTCGATCCCTCGAGGCAGAAGCAGGACCGGACGCCAGATGCCGACTAATCCGGGCTCCAGCAATGCATCGGAAGATTTCACCTGCATCGGTGCGTCCATGAGCAGTGGCGACGCTGCCGCCAAGATGGTACGGAGCTTCAACCAGCGGCCCAGCCAAATCGCCGAGATAACCGCAAAACCCAACGCCCACAGGCCGAGCAGCAGTGGCGACCAGTCGATGCCATGCGCGATTGCCGGGGCAAGCACCGGCGCAGCGCCGGAGAAAGGCTCGGCGGCGGGCTGCAGGTCGAAAAATATCGGCGGCGTGGCTTTTGGAGCAAACGACTGAAACAGATAAGCGCCCAACGCTGTCAGCGCGGAAAAGGGCATGAGGAATTTCACCGAAGCCGCGAACCACAGCCAAAAGCGGATAACTGCGCTCTTTGCGGCGAGCACCGTGGTCAAAAGTCCAACCGCAGCCGCAAAAAGGGTAGATTGCCAGAGATGGTCGAACAGTGATGCGATCATACCTGCTTCCTCTTCTTAGCCAGTTCGCGCAGCAGCTTTTCAGCTTCATGCACGTCCTCAAGAGTGAGCTTTCCGGTCTCGACAAGATGAGCCATTACCGGCTGCATCCGTCCATCAAAGAGGCGGAGAAAATCGTCTATGAGCCTTCGCTGCGCGGCGCTGCGTGATATTACTGCCTCGAAAATATGAGCGTTGCCTGTCTTGCGGGAGCGCCGAAGCGCGCCCTTAGCCTCAAGTCGGTTCACCATAGTCTGCACGGTCGTGTAGGCCGGCCGGCCCTTCAGCGGAAATTGCTCTTGCACTTCGCGTATTGCGAGGGCGCCATGTTCCCAGAACGCATTCATAATTTGGAGTTCGAGGTTGCTGAGCTTGGGGAGCGCCATTGTCGCACCTACTGTTGTCATTGGCATTACTACTACAGTAGTAGATAGGACGCAAGCCTCGTCTGTGGGCTCTTAACAATCACGGTCTTGGCGAAATCCGGTGCCCCGGCGCGGTTCACGGCTGCGGGATCGGGAGGGCGCCGATTTCGTCCAGAAGTGCGCCTTCGATCCTCGCATAATCGGGCGTCCATTCGTCCCGGCGCAGGATGAAAAGCGATTTGCGCGCCGGTGCCATCCGGAAGAAATCCGCCAGCAGTCCCTGAAGATGGCATTCGATGCGGCGGTCGCGAACCAGCCCATGCCGCAGGAATGTGGCTTCCCACCATTGGGGGCTGGCATTCACCAGATGGCCGTGCACGGGCCAGCCCGCTTCATCGCAATGAATATTGCGCCAGAAATCCGTATCGCCGGCGGCGACCCATTCCGGAATGTACTGCGGGAAGACGGTTCCGAAGACGTCGTCCTCGCCGAACATCGGCGAGTTGACGATGGCGAAACCATCGGGAGCGGTGATCTGCCGAATCTTCCGCACATAGGCGTCCATGGCGACCGGGTTCAGATGCTCCAGCACATCCATCGCCAGGAAAACATCGAATGTCCGATCGAAATCCTGATCGAGCAGATCGCCGAAGCGCAGGCGGCCGCGTATATTCGGGTAAGCCAATACGAAAGCGAGGTGGCTCGCATCCACGCCGCAGACATCGACATTCCGCGCGGCGAGAAGGCTCAGCACCGGACCGGTAAAACAGCCGAGTTCGATGCAGTTCCCGGCGCCGAGACCGATCACCATCGCGGCCGAAACGGTCTTGTCCAGATCGATCCGCGGCGAATACACATCGCTGCTGTCGTAATAGCGATTGGCGATGATCTGATGCTCAAGGAAGGCGAATTCGCCGTCATCCGTGACGTGAAAGACGGACGAATGTTCGTCATGCCGAAGATATTTCCCGGGATACAGGTCGATCAAATTCGGCAATCGAACCGACGATTTGTCGGGAATTGCGAGCGCTTTGTTCCTGTGTTCGTCCGAGGCGACGAAGGCGCGGATCATCGCGGCCAGGTCAAGGCCGTCTTCCGCCCGTTCCAGCCAGTTTTCAAATCCTGCCCTGTCGGGCTCGCGGCCGAGGATTCCCTTGTACAGGGCCTCGATGACCTCAATGCCGGAATATTGTCTGCTCATGGCATGCAGTCCGCGGACCCGGCCGGCCTGATGCCGGCAAAGAGGGCGTACGGGACCTTGCCGTTTTCGCTTCTGTCCGCTTCGCAGGCGGCGGCGAAGAGCGCTGTTTTCGCGGCGACGGCAAGGTCGCCGCCCGCTTGTGCCGCGGCGCGTGTCAGCGCCGCGATGGCGTCGCGCGCGGGCCCGTCGGCATTGACCGGCGTCGAATCCGCGAAGGGTTTGGCCAAATATCGGGCCAGCGCGAGCCGCGCCGCGTCCCGGCGCCATGGCGGCCCGTCGCGGGTCGCGACGCCGATTTCATGCATGTCGGCGGCTGTCAGATCGTCGGCGAACAGCAAGGCCTCGGCATCGCGGGCGTCGGTTTCCTCGTCCGAATCCAGCTCCGCCGCCCGGGCGAGGACGGACCGCGCCTCTTTTTTCCATTCGGCCTTCTCGGCGGAGTCGGTCTCGGCCAAAGCGCGGCGGGCTTCGACCCAGCCGAGCCCCGCCGCGAACACAGAGCAATCATGCGTCTGGCCCCACAGGCTTTGAAAGAAAATCAGGGAGGTGGGGACGTCTGTCCGGCGCAGGGCGGAGAGCGTCGCTGGCGCGTCGTCGGCGCCGGGCGTCCAGGCGCAGGACCGCGCCGGGCGGGCGTGAAGCGGCGCGGCCCAGAGGATCAGCAGGGCGGTCGCGATGATGGCCGGGCGGTGCATGGCTTCCCCTATCGCTATCGGTCGGTCCGTTGTCGACAATGTCGTTATAGATAAAGGCCCGTTACAGGCTTCGGAAGTTCCGTGAGTCGTGCTAGCCTTGACGTCTTCAAGGGGAGAAAGCCATGGAAAATTCGAACGAACGCAAGAAAATTCCCGCGGAAGCGGTGGAATTGTACACGCGCTTTATTCACGGCGAGGTCAGCCGCCGCACCTTTCTCGACGGCGTGAAGCGCTATGCCGTCGCCGGCCTTACCGCCAGCGCGATCATCGAGGCGCTGATGCCCAATTACGCGCTGGGCCAGCAGGTGCCCAAGAACGACGAACGCATCAAGGCGAGCTATGAAACCGTGCCTTCGCCGGACGGCAATGGCTATGTCAGGGGCTATTTCGTGCGGCCGTTCAGCGCCGACACGCGCGACGAGAAGCCCGCGAAACTGCCCGGCGTCCTGATCATCCACGAGAATCGCGGTCTTAATCCGCATACGGAGGATGTCGCGCGGCGCTTCGCGCTGGAAAATTTCATGGCCTTCGCGCCGGACGCGCTGTCGTCGGTCGGCGGCTATCCGGGCGACGATTACAAGGGCGGCCTCCTGTTCGCCAAGATCGACCGCGCCAAGATGACCCAGGATTTCGTCGCCGCCGCGCGCTGGCTGAAGGGGCGCCCGGACTGCACCGGGAAAATCGGCGTCACCGGATTCTGCTTCGGCGGCACCATGTCCAACACGCTGGCGGTTCTGCTGGGTTCGGATCTGGCGGCGGCCGCGCCGTTCTATGGCGCCGCGCCCCCGCCGGCCGATGTGCCCAAGATCAAGGCCGCCATGCTGATCCACCAGGGCGGGCTCGATATGCAATTGGCCGGGGCCTATCCCGCCCAGGAAGCGGAATTGAAGAAAAACAAGATCCGCTATGAAGGCCATGTCTATCCCAATTCGGTGCATGGCTTCTTCAACGACGCGACGCCGGAACGCTACAACAAGCTGGCCGCGCAGCAGGCCTGGACGCGCACCATCGAATGGTTCAACCAATATGTGCGCAATGACGGCTGAGCCGGCGGCATAGGCCCGGATCGGATTATCCCATGCCGCCGCGCGCAAAGCGGCGGCATGGGACCGGCATTCTTTCGCGCGCCATCCCAATTCCTTTTCGTGTCCGTCCATTGGGACGGCCATCGGCGTTTCAGCGTGTCTCCCTGGGCGTGCCGGTCGCGGAAAAACAAGCCCCGACGCACGGGAGTGGAATTATGTTAATCGGCCGGACAAACATCGCAAAACGGGGCCTGCTAAACCAGCGTAATGAGAATCCTTTTTTTGCATCAGAATTTCCCGGGGCAATTTCAGCATCTGGCGCGCGCTCTGGTCCGCCGCGGCGATCAGGTGGCGGCTCTGTGCGTGGAAAACCGGCCCGTGCCCGAGGGCGTTCGCGTCATCCGCTACCGGCCGCGGCGCAGCAGTTCGCCGAATATCCATCCCTGGGCGGTCGGAACGGAGACCAAGCTGATCCGCGGCCAGGCCTCGTTTCTGGTGATGCGGGAGATGCAGAAGCGCGGCTATTGCCCCGACATCATCGTCGCGCATCCCGGCTGGGGCGAAGCGCTGTTCGCCAAGGATGTCTGGCCGAACGTTCCGCTGCTGAGCTATTTCGAGTTTTATTATCAGCCCGGCGGGCTCGATGCGGGTTTCGATCCGGAATTTCCGGAAGACCCGAACGAGCTGCCGGGCATCCGCACCAAGAATTTCGTCAATCTGATGAGCCTGGAATCGTGCGATGCCGGAATCGCGCCGACGCATTGGCAGAAATCCATTCACCCACGGGCCTATCGCGACAAGATCCGCGTCATCCATGACGGCATCGACACCGATATGGCGGCGCCCGACCGGACGGCGCTTGTGGATCTGCCCGATATCGGATTGCATTTCGGCGCGGGCGACGAAATCGTCACTTTCGTCAACCGCAATCTGGAACCCTATCGCGGCTATCATATCTTCATGCGGGCGCTGCCGGAGATCCTTCGGCGGCGTCCCAAGGCCCATGTGCTGATTGTCGGCGGCGGCGGCGTCAGCTATGGCGCGCCGCCCAAGGAAGGAAGCTGGCGCGACATATTCTTCGCCGAGGTCAAAGCGGAGCTCGATCTCGGCCGCGTCCATTTCATGGGACGAATTCCGTATACGGAATATATCCGCCTGCTGCAGGTTTCGGCGGTCCATGTGTATCTCAGCTATCCGTTCGTGCTGTCCTGGTCGCTGCTGGAGGCGATGAGCGCGGGCACCCTGGTCGTCGCCTCGGCGACGCCGCCGGTGCGGGAGGTCGTGGCGCATGGGGAAAACGGGCTGCTGGTGGATTTCTTCTCGCCCGCGGCGCTGGCCGAACAAATTGTCGCCGCGCTGGACGCACCGGAAGATTTCGCCCAACTGCGCCGCGAGGCACGGCGGACGATCGTCGAGAGATACGATCTGCAGCGCATCTGTCTGCCGCAGCAGATCGCCGCCGTCGACGAACTGCGCCGCTAAAGGGAGCGCGCTCGCGAAGGGGAGGGAATTCGTGGCGACCCCGGGAGAAAGCCGGGTTTGTAGATATGTCAATTGGTTAGGTTGGCAAACCGCTCTAACGAGGCTCACTGAACCCAAACGCATTTTTACGGCGTTGGCAAACCGCAGGGTGTGGCCATGATTTCGCCGGCGCGGTTCGCATCCTCGTTGCCGTCATATCAAGGTCGAACAATTCGCCAACCGTTGCCAGTGAACGCCAGGCCAACACCGCTGCCATTTTTGGACGCGCCAATGGCGGCTTCGATAGTGGCTGCGCCTTCAAAAGGTTTAGGTCTTCTGGGCTTTTTGTTAGCCGCCATCGCCGGAAATGAGGCAGACCTTCCACAGTATATAGTTGTCGCGCGCGGTGGCCATCGGATCGCGGTCTCCGACACCGTCTCAGCAACGGTGTAGTCGGCCATGTCCCGCTCGATTGGCATCTCGGACGTCATCACTCTCCGACAGGCACGAGCCATGTGGAAGGCGATGGATTTCGCTGATCGGATTGGCCTATCCCTGAATTACGCTCTTACGCTCCACCTGGAGGCGTTTGTAGCCCACCCGGCTGGCTCTGACACGGAAGACCGACACGCCGCCTATCGCCTTCTACAGCGGTTTCAGAGCCGTGCGCGGCATTGGATGGAGCGGCGCGGCTGTCCTCTGGCAGCGATCTGGGTGCGTGAGGCCGAGGGTTCCCCCAAGGAGCATGTGCACCTCGCCGTTCACATCCCGTCGTCGCTGGTCAACAGCTTCGGAGCCATGCTCCCGGACTGGATCGGTGCAACACATCCGAGGGCATTCCTCTTAAAGCCCGTTAAGCCACCCGGAGGGCTGAAGGGTTGGTTTTCTTACATGGTCAAAGGCGGCGACGATTTGGTTCACGCAGAATACGGCGTTCGCCGGAAGGATTGCCGCGATCAAGGCCGCATCGTCGGCAAACGAACCGGCATGACCACAGCCATCAATTCCAAAGCGCAGACGGCCTTCAAGCAGCACCATCCGTTGAGGGTCGCTTCGCAAACCGAGAACACTCTGCGCTATCTTCTCGGTCGCCCACAGAGGGTCGCGTAGTGAGGTTGAGAGGCGCCAAGCCCGTGGCGGACTTTCCCGACGGGGGCCTTCGACTGTCGTGAACACGGCTGCAAATCGCCCGATTTCACGGGCCACTGCTAGTAAATGAGAGGGTACGACATGTCAGTGGGAACGATGCGAGACGTAGACCGCGAGCCAGGCGTTGGTGACGCGTTGACCTATCGTGAACAGCTCTTTGTCGGCAGTTACGTGCTCTCTGGCTGCAACGCTACCGAGGCGATGCGTCGGATTGGTTTCGGCGGCAAGAATCCCGATGTCAGCGCTGCCCGGTACATGGCGCGACCAAGGGTTCAGCGGGCCATCCAAGATCGCATTCGAGCATCTCAACAGGCCCAGGAGGTCACGGTTGAACGGCTCAAGGCGCGCTATGCCGAGTTTGCCTTCGCTGCATACGAAGGCACGGTGACGCCTTCGCATTGCCTTGCGGCACTCGATTCGCTGGGTAAGCATCTCGGCATGTTCAAGCCGGAACAGGTGACGATGGCGCCGGTGACGTTCCAATTCATTGGTGGCCCGCCACTGTTCCAGGATGACGGTTCGTCGGCAAAAACGATTGAGGCCAAACTGCCCGATAGAAGCCGGTAAAGAGCCGGGGGGCAAAAAGCCAAACATAGCCCCCACCCCAACAAAGCCCCCTCCAAATTCATGCCGATTCTGGTCGAACAGGATTCGGCTTTCGGATGGAGACGGTGGCACCGTGTAATGCATCGCCTCGGATGTCCGCTGTTGTTCGCTTTTCCGACATTACCGGCGACCGGCCTTATGTCGCTGAATCGCCAAAAGCGGTCATCCCCAATAGGCGCGCAGCATGGCGGATAGTCCCTCAGGCTGGGTCACTTCCTTCGGCGGCGACTCTCCCGCGTGCATAGCCCGATTCATAGTGGGATTTCCCCTCCAACAAATAGTGAGGAGAAACAAAACCGGGGACTTCTGGGGGCGGTCCACTACGAGGAACGGACTGCCAGCCGTCTTTGTAACCTTGATATAGGCGCCAATATCGGCCTGGCTGTTGTCCATGTTCAGACCCTAAACGCCGACCCCAAAACCTCGCAATCTCAGGATTCAGCCAAACTGTAACAGTGTCCGAACTGGGCACTGATGCGGTTTGACTTAGGGTTGTAGCAAAACTATCGAAGCCAGACACCGGCGGCGATCACCGCCAAGAGTGCCAGCATTATCAATGCTACGATTTTGGAAAAGCGCATGTGAGCCAGCGCCGCCTTACTGGTGACAGCACCTCTTTCCATGGTGGCAGCAGCTTTTTCCCTAAATTCAGCGCGTTGCTCCGGCGTCATATCGGTCATAACGGCTTCCTTTCCATGGACGCTTCCCGTTCTTCAATCAGCTTCACAATATCGCCGATATCCCAGAGCCGATTACGATTCAATCGGCGACGGTTCGCGTTTCACCTTGGCGCGATGCCAGTAGTTCACCGCTATAAAAGCCAGCGTCAGGCCGAGCGTCACGGGAATAGCCATCTTCACGGGCAGCAGTGGCAACCCCACCGCCATGAACACCCCGAAAGCGAAAGTGACCTTGCCGGCGAAGCGCAGTTGCCGGTTCCATTGCCACGGATTGAGCTGGGCGCGGCGGAAACGCGCTGACAGCCAAGGCATTTTCGGCAGCATATTTCCAGTGAGCATCATGAAGATGCCCCCCACTACAAATATGACATGGGCAAGAGTTATCCGACTGACGGATTGCAGGGCACCCAGAGAGCGGGCGAGGTTGAAAGCCTCCGCCGAAGCCATCATCGCGGTGCTGAACAGGAGCGCCAGGCCGTTATAACGCCGCCAGGGTTGCATCGCTTCCTCAGGGCCCCACCTCAGCCATTCGCGGGAGAATAGTACCCCCATCGTGAAGGTCAGCCCCAAGACGGGTACGAAAAGCACTAGCACGGAAATAGTATGGCCGTTGCCAGGGCCTTCGGCAGGGATGTAGTGCCAGTCCGGCAACAGACTGAGCCGCCAGAAATCGGCAGCAATCATTGCGATGAGGACAAGAAGGGAAATCCAGAGTGCCTTGCGGTCGATCATCGTGCTTTCCCCGTGGCTTTTTTCAGTGGGATGGGCGCGGTTTTCAAAAGTGACGGCAGGCCGATGCCCACCGTCTCGGCGAAGGCAAGCAGGGCTTCCTCCAGCACCGAGACTTTCAGCATGTAGGTGATGACGGTGCCGCTTTTGCTGGCCTCAATCAGGTCAGCCTCGCGCAGGATGGCGAAGTGCGCCGAGAGCGTGGATTTGGCGATGGGGAAATGCTCCGCCAGCTCGCCAGCATTCATCGGCTTCTTGCGAAGCAATTGAAGGATTTGACGCCGCGTCGGATCGGAAAGGGCTTTGAAGACTAGGTTCATAATTCGCTATTTAGCGAATTATAGGATATTGTCAACACCAAAGAATGGCGAGGTGTTTGACAGAACTGTCTGGAGGCAATGTCCGCGATGGGTCCAGGCTGTGTGAAAACGCGACCGGCTGTCGGCGGAACGCAAGTATATGTCGTGAATAGCGTTTGGCTAGCAAGGATGATTCAAAGAACCAACCATCGCTGTAATGGAATTATTTATTTTAGTCCTGGTGATGCGTTTTCACACAGCCTGGGTCAATCTCGCCCAAATCGGCCTACCTCGGCAAGGTCCGCTCTTGCTCCATTAGCCGACGTGCGCAGGGCGTGGCAGGACGGCTGAGGCTCGCCATGTGGAGATATTGGCGATTAGTCGTTATCTTGCGCAAACGTTTTGATCGCCGCCAGTAATTCGTAGCGCGCTTCGGGTGTTCCCAACACCATAACTTGCGGCTTGGGTGAAGCCCCGGTTGGCTCGGATACGGGCAAGTCGGGGCCGACGTTGGAACGGAGTTCATCCTTCAGATAGATGACGCCTGTATTGTACTTATCTGACAGATTTTCCGCAGCGGCGATTGCATCGTCCTGGGACCGAAGCCCCACTATGAATCGAGCTTCGTTCCGCGCCGATCCGGTCACCGTCATGACAAGAATGCTAAATGTCCCGTCCCGACTTGGCTCGATCATAAAGTAATTCTCGCCAGGAGGGGGCCAACCCCCTTTAGGTAGGCGTTCAATTTTCACTGCACACTCCCGGCCGCCTTTGGAGCCTAGCTTCGTCTCCGCTACGACCCACACATCATAGTCCCGCCTGCATTCGCGGCCAATGTCTCATATGGGTCATTCTCGACGAAATCAGCACGTTTCGGCAAGGTCCGATCCTGCCCCGATAGCTGACATGAGGCAGCCGGTGCAGAACCGACCAACGTCGGGGGACGCACCAAGCGAAGGCAAACTTTGGTACGGGTGGCCGTTCAGATGCCCCTTGAAGACGTGAGGCAGCGGCCTTACCACTTCAAAGTCTGCTGCTTTGTACGGGCTGGGCAAGGGGAAGAAACCATGGTCGCGTCGGTATTATTGCTGCTCGCGTTTGTCGGTGCGGTGGCGGCGCCAGATACGACGTTGGGAAAAGCATTGCGCCAGGGGCTGATTGAATCTCCTGCCCGGGCGTTTAGCCGACTTACCCTTAGGCAGACGATCATGGGCTTAATTGTCTTTCTGATCGTGGTTGGAATCGCGGTAAGCGCTCCGGAATTTGTGGCATTGTTTGGATTTTCCGACCTTTCCTTTTACGTTGACGTTGCCGTTGTGGCGATGCTGATGAGCGCAGTCGTTCGCTTGAAATCAGTAATAGAGCATACGGCGCGATTGAGCAGTGCCATCACGGCACGCCTCATCTCGCGACTGAGGCAGACCAAGCCGCGCAATCGCCATCGACATTCACAGCGACCAAAACCGCCTTCCTCAACCGATGAGAGCGAACCTGCCTGGGGCTGGGCATTTGCCTGAATTGTAGGTTTCCGAATGGCCCGGGTTGAGGTCATCACTTCCGACAACGCTACTGTCTCTGTAAAGCCTGCCTCGCATTGCCGCATTTGTTTCGAATGAAAAGGCTACAATGGGTCAATCTCGCCCAAATCGGCCTATTTCGGCAAGGTCTGCTCCTGCCCCGATAGCTGACATGCGAAGGGCGTTGCGGATCGGCTCAGGGCCGCCAGGAGCGGTCATACCGGCTGCTTCTAAAGAGAGGTTAGAATCGCCAACGACAGATTTTTCGTCCGTAGCCTGCTATGCTGGTTGTACGAGAGTGGCGGGGACATGAATGGCACACTACGTCAAAGGGCTCATCGCCCGTCGTGACACGCTGCGTCTGCTGGAAGACGAATTTCGCGGCCAGCCGTCCTTCGATCTGGCGGCCGGCTTCGCCTTTCTGCCGCTAGACCATGAAAACCTCGATGACATTCTCGGTCTACACGAAGGGAAAAAGACGGTTGGCGAGTTCATGTATCTGACGCAATACTTGGCTGAACATTTGTGCGCCGCGTCGCGAAGCGGCGAACTGGCTTATGTGGAGACAGAATACCACGGTGGTATTGGCGGTCAGGGAGCTGCCGTTTTTCGCGATGGCAGTATCGTGTTCGGACCAGAGTGGCGTGAAAGAGACTCTATCAATAAAGCACTGTCAGAAATAGGTTTCCTGTGTCGTCCCGATCAGGTTGATGAATTCGCCGCTATAGGGCTCATGAAATATCGCAGTAACGAAGACTTTCGCGAAAGTGTGAAAGCCTCATAGATCAGGCGAGCGCCTCCAAACGCGACCATTTGCCGAGGCGAGCCTGCCAAATTCGCTGGGAGGATAAGACAACGGGAGATGAGGCGGTGTGGATTGTGGTTGATGTTGAGTCGGATGGACCGTGTCCGCCATTGTTCTCGATGATTAGCTTCGGAGCTATCGTCGTCGAGCCCAACCTTTCGCGTACGTTCTTGGGGCGTACAGCACCAATCTCGGATGACTTCAGTACTGATGCTTTGGCGGTTACTGGGACTACCCGGGAAGTGCACCTTACGTATCCCAATCCCGAAGATACGATGCGTGCGTTTGAAGCCTGGCTAGGCTCTATCGATAAGAAGCGGCCCACCTTTGTGAGCGATAACCCAGCTTTCGATTGGCAATTCATCAATTTTTACTGCCACCGATACCTAGGAAAAAATCCGTTTGGGTTCTCCGCGCGGCGTATTGGTGATCTATGGGCGGGCTTTCAGAAGGATGCATCCAAAGCAAGCGAGTGGAAAAAGTTTCGCAAGACGAAGCACACTCATGATCCGGTCGACGACGCTCGGGGCAACGCGGAAGCTCTGTTGCAAATGGTCGCGATGGGACTACTGATTAGCGAGGCTCGGTAAGTCGACCGAGGATGCAAGTCCGTTCCGGGTCAATCTCGCCCAATTCGGCCCATTTCGGCAAGGTCCGGTCCTGGCCCCGGAGCGGACATGCGGCATGTGGGGCAGAACGTCTCCTTCGAACATTGGGGCCAAGCCACTCTTTGTCGGATTTTCCATCCGCTTGACCTCGATCAAAGCGCGGATGGTTCCGCTGTGGCATCATGATACAAATCGAAGGAGTTCCCGAGATATGGTGTCCGCCTCCGCCACGATAGTGCCACCGAGCTATTACGAGGGGCTGGCCGACGAATTGGATAGGCTGGCCCATGCAATCCGCAAAAATCCCCATTTGACGGATCATTTTGCCAGCCGCCTTTTGGAACTCGCCAACCAAATGCGCCAGGATGTCCGTTTGATGCGGACGATTGCCTGAAATGTCGAATGTCGCATAAGTGGGATGGTCCGGCCGTGCTCCTGCCCCGCGAGCTCAACACCTAATGTCGGTTCTGGGTCATTCTCAACCAAATCGGCCTATCTCCGCTAGGTCCGCTCCTGGCGCCAAAGCTGACATACGGAACGCGGTGCACAGGCAAACTCGCTCGGCAGCGATATCAACGCGTCAATTAATGTTCATCGCGTGGCTGTCTGTGTCCGACCGCGCTCGCGTGAATGCATAGCTGGCGCAAATTCTATTCCGGTCAAGCTTTTCGTCCGGTCGTTTGGACCCTATGATAAGCGTAAGAAACAGCATGTCTTGGCCCGGTGCTAATATGGGGTCAGCAGTTGTGACATATGTGAGATACGTTGCGGGCGTCGCGCACAGTTTATTCCCGTGCAACAATTCTATATTTTCCAGATTGCCGATTCGGAATACGGAAGCAACCGGGTCGCCAAGAGCTAGCGCCACGCCGCGACTATTTCCAATATACGAAATACTTAATTTTGCACCGCCTTCGAAGACCACGCGCGTATTAGATATATCAATATCTCCGGTAATTGATCGCGCGGACAGACTGAATGCACGCCAATGCGCAATCTCGTCGGCGCCGTGTGCACGGTGGTGGTCCATCACTGCTATTACTAGCGCTACCATAAATGGAAATCTCATCTGACCCTGCCACCCTAGCGTTGCCTGGGATTATTCGGAACAAACATGCAAGGCCTGGACTGCTTGGGGAAACCATTATGACCGGTTTGGGTCAAAATCAGTCCCCGCGCCGCACTTCGGTTATGTCCGATCTTACCTCAAGACCGGTCGGTGAAAAGGGTGCCCCGGAGGCCCAGGCTCGCCAATCCCGGACATTCGCTTACCTCGCATCAAGTCTCGTTCGCGCGGGTCAAGTGAAGCCAAAATTCGGTAGTGTCCTAATTTGAAGTCGGCGCTGGCGGGGCAGGCACTCCTTCCCTCCCTTTGGGCAAACGCCAAAATAGACCTACAAAGCAGCCCCACTCCGATAACGGCTCAATCAAGACCTTTTCGATTACCTCCATCGTAATGTACTTCCCGAAAACTGAGCGTTGCACCTTACGACGATAAAGCCAGCGGAAGATCATTTCGCCTTCGCCTCCGCAACGATAGCCGCTTTCACAGCCTCTACCCTATCACGATACCGATTGCCGATGACTGGTCCTCCCTCGCAATGCCAAACCAAAACTCGAATGCGGCAACCGCGCAGATTAGGGCGACGGGATAGATAAGAAGGAAGACGATTTCAGTTCCCATGTCGCACTATAAAAACATGGGTTCCACGGCGTCGGGTAAGTCCGTTCCGGGTCAAAATCGGTCTTACCGGCCCCGTTCGGTTAAGTCTGATCTTACCCCAAGGCCGGTCATTGGAAAGGCCCACCTGTACGGTGCACGTCGCCAAAACTGGACGTTCGACCCGTTGTTGGATCAACTGCTGCAAGCGGTGTTCTGGTTACTGCTTTCAGGATCGTGTCAAGGTCGCTAGTCTGACATGGTTCTCCCCCATCGAGAGCCGCCATGACCGTATTTCTTTATCACCACCACACGTCGGTTTGTTCGGCAAAAGTGCGTCTTGCGCTTGCCGAGAAGGGCATCGCCTGGGACGGCAAGCTGATCGACCTGCGCGGGTCCGAACAATACACGCCCGAATATCTTGCAATGAATCCGTTCGGCGTGGTGCCAGTGCTGGTTCATGACGGCAAGGTGCTGCCGGAATCCACTGTCATCAATGAATATATCGATGAGATGTTCGACGGCCCGCCACTTAGCCCGGCCGATCCTTACATGCGGGGGAAGATGCGCATCTGGACCCGGATGAACGACGAGAGCATCCACGGTGCGACCAGCGTCCTATCGAGTGCTATTGCCTTTCGTCATCAGGCGAAGCATTCCGATCAAGTGACGCACATCGTCGATCCCTACAAAAGGGAACGGCTTAGTGAAACCGTCGGGAAGGGCATCGACACGGCGCACTTCAAGACCGCGCTCGCCGCGGTGGATGTGTTGTTCGGCTATATCGAGGAAACGCTTGGCGGCACAGGCCCGGGAAAGGCGCTCTCTGGCGGTGGACCTGATTGGCTGATTGGTGAATATTCGCTGGCCGACATTGGACTTGCGTCCTATGTGAAGCGCTTTGATAATCTTCAATTGGGATTTCTATGGGAGAGCCGGCCGCGCGTTGCCGGCTGGTACGAGCGTCTGAAGGCGAGGCCGGCCTACCAGCGCGCTATTGCCGAGTGGGCGGACCACGATCCTTCCTTTGTGCAATTGATGATCGATCAAGGCCGCATATTGCAGCCTCGCCTGCGAGCGATGATTAGCGACATCCGCAAGGCGGCTTAGGGAGCCAATGACCGTTTAGGGTCAATCTCGCCCAAATCGGCCTATGTCCGCAAGGTCCGGTCCTGCTTCGATAGCCGACATAAGACATAGCCCACCGCCATGACAGACAGGCCCCCCTGTGCCGGTCCTCGCTGTAATGGCGATCAATTGAAATTCGAGCAGGGAGTTCTAGCCACATATCGCGTGGACGGGCGGTGAGGTCATTTGGGAATGACACCACCGCAGAAATACAGCCTCCCCTCCACCGATATCGGTTCCCGGCGTCCCACAATTGGCCGATACGGACCACATGACCGCCATCGGAACGGTGATTTCCTGCGGCGTTGAAGGACCGACCGGTACGGGATTCGCCAGTTTCGCAGACCGTGCTATAGATACCCTCAAGGCGGCCCGTAGGCCGTCCTGGGGCTTAAGAACCCCTCGGTTAGGCGGCGTTGTGCTGCCGGAATCAGCACTCCTCGACCATATGGTCGGGGAGGCATTGGCGTATGTTCAGGGCGAAAGCCTAAAGGCCGGTGCGGCTCTCCTAACCGAGGCTTCTTAACTCCCCGATCACCAGGAGGGGAGGAAGACTTGGATTCTCCGCCGAAGCCATCTCCCGATATTCCTCCCATTGCTCCCGCAGGAGCTGCGGGTAATTCGGCGCCTCGA
>Ga0206883_1040_pt1 | contig 26253 bp, 15 predicted proteins | sample Alteio_BWOrgCont_2_FD_152910 | JGI IMG/M metagenome (GOLD analysis project Ga0206883, IMG submission 152910) | Enriched cells from forest soil in Barre Woods Harvard Forest LTER site, Petersham, Massachusetts, United States -... | ecosystem: Environmental > Terrestrial > Soil > Temperate forest > O... | reverse complement strand
CAGGTCGTTGTGGATTTCAGGATTGTCCGGCTGAAGCAGGGACGCCGCCTTGAATTCCTCCGCAGCCCGATCAACCTGCCCCGTTTGGGCAAGAACGGAGCCGAGATTGTCGCGGGCTTCGACATCGTTCGGATTCAGCCGCACCGCCTCCTCGAATTGCGGGATCGCTTCCTGCACCCGGCCCGATCTGGCCAGCAAATAGCCAAGTTCGTTGAGCGCCTGAGGGGAATCGGGTTTTAGCCGCACCGCCTCCTCATAGGCGGGGATGGCCTCCGCCGATCGCCCCGCCCTGGTCAGGGCAACACCCAGGTCATAGTAGATGTTGGGATCGTCGGGCGCCAGGTCGCGGGCGTCCTCGAGGCACGCGATCGCGTCCGTCAGTCTCCCGACGTGCAGGAAGGCATTGCCGAGATTGTAATGGGTCCGGGAAAAAGCGGGACCGAGCCGCACGGCTTGCTCGTACTCGGCGATCGCCTCGGCCCAGTGGCCGGTGTTGGCCAGTGCGATGCCCAGATTGTTGTGGGCTTCAAAGTAATCGGGTTTGAGCCGCACCGCCGCCCGATAACGCTCGATTGCGCCGGACCGGTCGCCCGCCTGGTCCAGGACGAACCCCAAATTGTATTGCGCCCGCGAATTGAGCGGCAACTCCTCCGCCGTTCTGCTCCACAAGCTCAGCCCGGTGCGATAATCTTCGTTGCGCCGGGCGGTGAGGGATGCGCAGACGATTGCGACGGCGCCCAGGAGAGCCCACCCTCCGCCGCTCCACAAGACGGAGCTTTGGCGGGCTGGTCCCCCGACCTGTCCGCCGAAGCCTCGGCGAAGGAGGACACGCCGAAGCAACCTGTGGCCCCCGCAGACCGCGACCGCCACAACGGGCGCGAGGGCTAGATACATCCGGTGTTCGGCCATGAACTCGCTGATCACCGGCACGAGGGAGCTCGGCGCCAGAATCGCGAAGAAAAAGAACCCGGCGAAGCCGAGCGCCCGCAAATTTCTAAATTCGAAGTTCGAAGTCCGAAATTTTGGCCAGAGGGCATATCCGGTTCCCGCCACCAGCGCTCCGACGACCACGATCGAAAGCGCCACCGATGCCGCCGACGGCGCCAAATCCATTCCATAATCCAAGATCAGGGGCGCCGGCCAGAACGCCAGACGGAGGTAGTGCACGATCGCGGGAAACTGGGTCAGCCAATAACTCACGGTGCCGCCGCCCACATTCATCCCCGCGGTGCCTCCGCGCGTGCCGGTTCCCAGCGCCAGATAAGCGAGCGGAATCCAGGTCAGGGCCAGTCCGAGATAATACCTCCGCCGCCGGCGCCAGGCTTCCGCAAAAGTGCCGGCGATGAACGCGCGATCGTAAAGAAAAACGATGACCGGCGCCGAGACCATGACCTCCTTGGTCGCCATGCCGAGCAGGCAGAAAACGACCGAAAAAACGGCAAACCAGACCGAGGTGGGGCGACCCGCCCCCGGGGCGCCTTCGGACCGTAACTCGGGCGGCGACGAAGGCGCCCCGGGGGCGGGTCGCCCCACCTCCAAGGGCCCGACGCTCCGGATGAAACAGTAAAGCGTGAGCAGATAAAACAGGCCCATCAGCGACTCGGCGCGCTGGATGATGTAGGTGACCGATTCGGTCTGAAGGGGATGGACGGTCCAGATCAGGGCGACGGCGAAGGCGAGGGAAGTAGCATGGGCTTCCAGCCCATGTTTGTTTTTTAACATGGGCTGGAAGCCCGTGCTACTTAATGTCCGGCGCATAATTCCGAACAAGGTCAGCCCCGCTAAAATGTGGATCAGCAAATTGACCGCGTGATAACTCCAGACGCTGGTTCCGCTGATCGCATAGTTGATCGCGAGCGAGAGATTGACGATCGGCCGGCCGCTGACGGTTTGGCCGCTCGACGGAGGGGACAGCACCGACCCCAGGTTCCAGAGATGGCGGATCGTCGGGTTGTCCACGATCGCCGGCCCGTCATCGAAGTTAAACTGGGCGGAAAAGCTGTTATGATACGCGGCCACCGCCGCGCCGGCGATGATCGCGCCCGCCGCGATGACTTGGGCCCGCAAGCCCCTAAAATTTCGAAAAATGGAATTGGACGGGACCACGGCAGTAAAACCATTTAGCCACAAAGAGGCACAAGAGGCACAAAAAAAGGCATGGCTAAAAATTTGGAATCCGGGCGAGGCTGGCGCGCACCTGCGCGTTATTTGGCTGAAGCTGCAGCGCCTCCTCGAGCTGGATGCGGGCTTCCGCCGTTCTGCCCAGCTGCGCGAGGACGGTTCCGAGGTTCGCATGCGCTTCAAAGTAATCGGGCCGGAGACGAAGCGCTTCCTGATATTGCGGCACGGCTTCCGGCAACCGGCCCAATTGAGTCAGGGCGGCCCCCAGGTCCTGATGTGCCTCGGCAAAGCGGGGCGTCAGGGAGAGGGCGCGCTCATAGTAGACGACGGCCTCCGGCAACCGGCCCATTCCAGCGAGGGCGGTGCCGGCATTGTAGAGGACGGCGGCATTGTCCGGATGAAGCCGAATGGCCCGCTCGAAATGCTCCATGGCTTCCGGCAGGCGGCCGGAAGCCATGAGCGCGAGGCCCAGGTCGTTCTGGGCCTCGAATAGACCGGGCTTCAGCCGCAGGGCCGCCTCATAGCGGGCGATCGACTCCTGGACCCGCCCCGACCGGTACAGAACGCTGCCGAGATTGCTTTGGGCCAGCCAGGCGTCGGGATTGCGATCGAGAGTGGCGCGATAAAGCGTCTCCGCGTCGCGGTAGATATTGCATTGGCGCCACGTTAGGATGGAAAGGCCGCAGATCGCCGCTGCGGCGGCGATCTGCGGAAATTTGAAACCTGACCCGTCCTCACGGTGCTTTGCCGTGGCAAGAACCTGAAACTTGAAGATCGGCAACAGGCTGCCGCACACGAATGCGATCGCCCCGATCAGCGCGAGTTGCTCGTAGTGATCGGCCACGAGCGAATACTGCATGAATTGCACATCGGTGAATCCCAGCACCGGCACCAGCGCCAGGCAGAAATAGCCCCAGGCAAAAAGAGCCGGGCGCGTGAATTCGGCGCGGTAGCGCCACAGGATCGCGGTCAAGGCCACGGCGGCCAGCAGCGGCGTCCACCCCCGCGGGTCGTCCACCCGGATGTGCCACGGGGGATAGATGAACATCAGATTGATCGGCAGCAGGGCCTTGGCCAGGTAGAACCACGCCACTCCGCCCGCGCCCAGCAGGCGCTCCAGGAAACCGGCATTCCGGAACACCTCGGTCGCGCCGTGCTTTTGAAACCACACGTCGGTTATCACCAGAATGCCGGACACGAGGAAGAACGGCAGCATCAGCGCGACGTCCTTCAACTGCAGCCGGCGGCGCCAGGCGATGATGCCGAGGAGGATCACCGGCAGCATGGCGACTGAACCTTTGCTGAGCATGGCCAGGGTGAAGGCGAGAAGGCTTGAGACGTACCACCGCAATCCGCCTCCGCTCAGGCTACGGCGGACTGGCGACGGCGACGCAATTTCTGCATTTAGGAAGCACCAGACCGTCGCCAGATAGAACAGCAGCGCCATCAAATTCTTGCGCTGGGTGATCCAGGCGACCGACTCCACGTTCACCGGATGGACGGCGAATATAAACGCGGCGGCATAGGCCCCGGGTATCCGCAATCGCCGCAGCACGGCCCAAAGCAGCAGCGCCGCCGCGACGTGCAAAGCGAGGTTGGCCGCATGGTAACCCGGCGCGTGCATGCCCCAGAGCCGCCATTCCAGCCAGAGCGGGGTATAGGTCACCGGAAAATAATCGGGTGCCTGGGTTGTGAACCAAAACCGATAAAGGCCGTCCCCGGCCTTCATCAGGGGATTCTGGGTCAAGAAGGTGTCGTCGTCCCAGATGAAGCCGGCTTTGAGCGTGGGAAGGTAGGCGAGGAACGTGACCCCGATCAGCAGCAGCGCACGCGGCCAAACCCGGGGGCCGGGAACGCACTTGGATTTGTCGATGGGCACGGGCATGCCGGTCGCGGCGGGGATCAACTTCCCAGCATGAGCACGGCCTTGAAGATGAGCAAAATAACACCGACCGACGCGCAACAGGCGAGAAATCCAAGCGTATCCAGCTTGTCCCATTTGGTGAACTCCCAGTTGGAGGACGGGAAGATCTTCGTTTGGTCAAATCGGGTGGGATCGGCGTAGCTGGCCTGCACCGCGGCGGCATCAGCGGCCGGATCGCCGAGGACGGGGGTTTTCATCCGGGCGTAAAAACGGGAGACCCTTTCCGGGTCCGCCTGCCGCGTGAAATAGCTCAGGACAACCAGCAGGATCAAAGGCAGCAGCGCGTCCACCACGTAGCGCGCCGCCAGCAGCCCCGCGGACGTGAATGCCGTCACGCGCATCCCCATCAGCGACAGCAAATAGACTTCGATGTTGAAATGGCCGAGGCCTTCGCGGGGAGAATTGAGATCCCCGGGGTTGAGGTGCACCACCTCCTCGAAGAAAACGGGGACGGACTCGGCATGGCTGCCGGGATTCACGGTCGTCATTACGGTCAGGCTGGCGGCCTGGCGGAGAGCGGGCGTGCTTGAGATGATCCACGGGATGACGGCGATGAAAAACAGGCAGGCGATCACCTCGATGCGCACGGCCATGTCGGTGAGCCTCCGCCATTTGAATATGAGAAAGATGGGCGCACCCCAGAGGACCAGGATGACGATCATGAACTTGGTCAGGGCGACCACGCTTCCCATGTAAACGGCGACGGTCACGCCGATCAGCAGGAAGACGGGGATCGTGACGCGGGCCACGATCATGTAATGCCGGTCGGATTTGCCCGGCCGCAGCGGCCGGTAGACGTTGCGGACCACGAGCGCGGAGAGCCCGATCGAGTTGGCCCCGAGGTAGGCGAGTTTCCCCCCCAGGATGCCCACGATCATGAGGCCGATCATTCCCAAGGGCAGCAGCGAGCGGGTGAGCAGTCCCCAGGTTTGATCCGGATCGGAAAGGCTGGGCCCGAAGAGGGCGACGGCAATGAGCCCGCACATGCACCAGGCGATGGTCACAAACCGCTTGGTGATGCCGCCGGTCACCGCACCGAGGCGGGCGGCCAGTTCGGTGGTGGCCGATCCGTTGACCGCCATGGACGCCGTGGCGCCGACCGTCCCGACGACGGAGACCAGCAGAAATGCCGCGATGGAATACCAGGTGTATTCTCCCGCGTTGGCGCCCCCAAAGATAAGGAACATCACCTCCGGCACCTTGCGGTGCAGTTCATGCAATCCGCCAATCCGATGCAGGCCAAAGGGCACGAGGATGAATGAAACGACGATGGTGAGCACCGCCTGGAGGCCGTCGACCAGGGCCGAAGCCTGCAATCCGCCCAGGACGAGAAAAATCGCGATGAGGGAGGAGGAGGAGAGATAGAAGGGAAGGGGAGAAAGGTACGAAACGTAGGGGAGCAGGAAACCGCGGTCATATAGATCCTTGAGGGTCTCGTAGCGGGCGGCTTGCGGCGGGGGCAAATTTTCCTGCTGGCGAGCCTGGCGCAGTTGCGCAAACTCTCCATAGTCGCGGACGATCTGGCGTTCCTTCGCCGTGTATTCCGCCGCCGGCTTGACCATGATCGGCGCCAGCGTCTTGAAGGCGATGATATTGCCCAGGCCGATGGAAAGCGCGCCGACCGAAATGATGATCACCGCATAAAGCGACGCGAGGAAACGCTTGCCGAACCGATCGTCGAAAAGATCGGCGGTCGTCGTGAGGCGCACCCGGCGATACCACGTGGGAAGAAACCAATACGCCGGCGACATCAGGAGCGGGATCATCACGATCCATCCGCCGCTCGCGCCCTGCCGATAGACCGAACTGGCGGCCACGGTCGCCTGCCCCGGATCGGTCATGTTTCCGAAATTGAGAAAGAACTGGAACCACTTGCCCAATTTGCGTCCGGCCAGGAAGAAATCGTTCTCGCCTTTGACCTGATGCGAGAGCCATCGGCCGACGGCCAGCACGGCGACCACGTAAAAGAGCAGAATGGAGGCGTCGAGCGGGCGGAGGCCAAAGAAAGTCATGCGGGGGCAGACAACCTGAGTCTTTCAGGTTGCTGAGTCCATGAAAGAAAGCTGCCATCGTTCGGTTTGCCCAATCCCCGAATCCCTTTGACGCCCAGGACATCAAACCGGCTCTGGATGCTGCAAGCGGCGATCATTGTCCTTGCCGGTTGGTTTGTGTTTTCACCCGCAATCCACGGCGGCTGGCTTTGGGACGATCACGAGATCCGGGACAATCCCACGCTGCACGAGGGGCTGGGGGGGCTGGGGAAAATCTGGGTGGCGCCGGCCACAACGGACTATTACCCGGTCGACGCCACCCTCTTGTGGGCGGAGTGGCATCTTTGGCGCGACCGGGTCGCCGGATATCACCTGACCAATGTCGGGCTGCATTTGCTGGGCGCGTTTCTCTTCTGGCGTCTGCTGAAGAAGATCGGGGTGCGTTTTGCGTGGCTTGGTGGCCTGCTTTTCGTTGTCCATCCGCTGGCGGTTGAATCGGTGGCCTGGATATCGGAGATCAAGAACACGCTGTCTTTGCCGCTGATGCTGCTGGCGATGATAGCCTGGATGGATTGGGACGCCATAAGGTGGAGCGAGTTGCCCCCAACCCGCTCGTTCGACTCAGCGGAAAAGATAGCTCCGACCATCCTTCCCAATGAAGCGCGTTCGGGACAACACGCTCCACCTTACTACGGTCTCTCGCTCCTATGTTTCGTCACCGCGATGCTCAGCAAGAGTTCAGTCGTCATGTTCCCGGCGATTCTCCTGCTGCATGCCTGGTGGCGGCGGGGGCGCGTAGGCTGGGCGGATTTCCGCGCTGCGGCGCCCTATTTTTTCGTCGCGCTGATATTGGGACTGGTCGCGATCCATTTCCAGTCCGGCCGCGCGATGGGCGATTGGCGGACGCCCGATGCGGGCGTCGTCTCGCGGTTCGGTGGCGCGGGGCTGGCCATCGGGTTTTATTTCTGGAAGTGCGTTTTTCCGCTGGAGGTCATGCCCATTTATCCGGGCTGGTCGGTGAGCACGACCTCGTTGGTCGCGTTCCTTCCCTGGTTGGTTTTGGGCGGGATCGTCTTTGGATTGCTCCTAATCCGATCCCCTGAATTTTTTGGCCGCAAAAAGGCGCAAATTGATTCCAGGGTTTCGTCCCGGGTCTCCCGCGCGCCTATGGGCGCAAGGGAGAGCCAGCCGCAGTCACAGGCAATTTTGCGCCTTTTTGCGGCTAATCTGCTTTTGGGCCTGGGTTGGTTTGGGTTGTTTCTCGTTCCGGTGCTCGGATTCGTCCCGATGGCCTACCAGCACTTCGCTCCCGTTGGGGACCAATTGGTCTATTTGTCGCTTCTGGGCATCATCGGCTTGGCCACTGCGGCGATTTCGAAATTCGAATTCCGAAATTCGAAATTAGGCTTGTTCGTGGTTGTTGCGCTGATCGCAGCGCTTGCAATTGAAAGCCGCAGCTATGCCGGAATATTTGTGAACCAGGAAGCGATGTGGACCTATAATGCGGAGCACAATGCCCGGACCTCGTCGGTGTACAGCAACCTGGGTTTTATTTTGAACCGGGACGGCCAGTTCGAAAAAGCGGTCGGCAGTTATGAGAAGGCCATTCAGCTCGATCCGGAGGACTCCGCGGCCGAAGACGAGCTGGCGGGCGTCCTGGCGGATCAAAACCGGCTTCCCGAAGCCATCCCCCATTACGAAAGGGCGATCGCCCTTTACCAAAGGGAGCTCCAGTTGGATCCCGGCCTCCGCGGCGTCGACAACAAGCTGGGTCTCGATTTGACCAAGGTCGGCCGGACGGCCGAGGCGGCGGCGCAATTTGAGCATGCGCTGCGGCGGAATCCCGATTCTTACGAGGTGCACACCAATCTCGGCCTCGCTCTTTTCCGCCTGGGCCGGACCGCCGAGGCGATTTCGCACTATGAAGCCGCGGCGCGGCTCAACCCGGGTTCCGCGATGATCCAAACCAACCTGGGTTACGCCCTGGTCGTCGCCGGCCGGCCTTCCGAGGCGATCATCCCTTACGAACAGGCGCTGCGGGCGGATCCGGAATATCCCGGAGCGCACAATAATCTGGGGTATGCACTGGCTCAGCTCGGCCGATTTCCGGAGGCGCGCAATCAGTTCGAAGCGGCATTGCGGCTCAGGCCCGACGATGCGGATGCGCGCTCGAATCTGGCCCGGCTGCCTGCGGCTCAATCGTCGCCCTGACCTGAATCCATGCCCTTTGCGCCTGAAAGTCAAAAAACGCCGTCCGGCTCCACGCTGGCGGGAGCCGTCCTGCTTTGCTGCGTCACGGCGATCGCCTATTTCCCCGCGCTGCGCAACGGCTACGTTTGGGACGATGACATGCTGGTGACCGGAAACAGCCTGATAAAATCGGTGTCGGGACTGCATAAAATTTGGTTCACGACCGAATCGGCGGACTATTGGCCGGTCACCTTGACGGCATTCTGGGTCCAGTGGCGGCTGTGGGGGTTGGATGCCCTGGGCTACCATGCGGTGAATCTCGCTTTGCACATCGCGGAGGCACTGCTGCTTTGGGCGGTGCTGCGGCAACTGCGGATTCCCGGCGCCTATCTGGCGGCATTCATCTTCGCCGTCCACCCCGTCAATGTGGAGACGGTCGCCTGGATCAGCGAGCTGAAGAACCTGATGGCGATGCTGTTTTTTTTGGCGACGATCTGGTTTTTCATAAAATCTGAAATTGCCTCGCCGTCGCCAATCCGCCGTAGTCCCGCAGCGCGGGACGAAGGAGGACCCTCATCGCGGTGGTACGCTCTCAGCCTGCTCTGCTTCCTCCTCGCGATGCTCAGCAAGGGATCGGTGGCTATTTTGCCGTTGATTCTGCTGGGCATCATTGCCTGGCGGCGTCCGATCAACCGGCGCGACCTTGCGCGGCTGGCGCCTTTTTTCGCCGTGAGCGTGGCGTTGGCCGCGGTGGATGTCTGGTTTCAGAGACATGGCACCCTTGAGGTCTTCCGCCACGCCGGATTCTTGGAGCGGTTGCTGGGGGCCGGGGCGGCGGTTTGGTTTTATCTGGGCAAAGCCCTCTGGCCGGCCCACCTCACGTTCGTCTATCCGGAATGGCATATCCGGACGGCCGATCCCCTTTGGTGGATTCCGCTGCTGGCCGCGATCGCGGTCACCCTCGCGCTGTGGTGCTGGGATCGCGGCTGGAGCCGCGCCGTTCTTTTTTCCTGGGGTTTTTTCTGCGTGGGGCTGGCGCCGGTGATGGGTTTCACCGATGTGTACTTCATGAAATATTCGCTGGTCGCGAACCGCTATGAACACCTGGCGATTATTGGCGTGATCGGACTTGTTGCCGCGGGGTGGGGAGGTTGGCAAAAAGCGGAAAGCGAAAGGCGAAAAGCGAAAAATTCCGCATTTCGTTTTTCGCCGGCCGCCGCGGGCGCGGCAATCTGCGTTCTTTCCATTTTAACGTGGCGCCAGTGCGGGAATTATCGCGATGCCCGCACGCTGTTTCTGGCCAACCTGGAGCAGAATCCGCGCAGCTGGCTGGCCTACGGCTACCTGGGCTCGACTCCGCCTTCGGCGGACCGGCCGGACGGCATCGCCTATTTGGAAAGAGCGTTGGCCATCAAACCCGACTATGCCGACGCCCATTACAACCTCGGGGTTGCCCTGGGCGACGCGGGTCGCTTGCCGGAAGCCATTGCGCAATATGAAGAGGCCGTGCGGCTCAAACCGGACTACGTCGAGGCCCATAACAACCTGGGCGGCGCGCTGCGCGACACGGGCCGCACGGCGGAGGCGATCGACCAATTTATCCAGACGCTCCGGCTGGATCCCGGCTATTACCTGGCAGAAAACAACCTGGCCAACCTGCTGGTGAACACTCCGGGGGGACTGTCCCAGGCGATCGTCCACTATGAGGCGGCGGCCCGGCTCAGCCCGGACTCTGCCGCCATCCAGGCCAACCTGGGATACGCCCTGGCCGCGGCCGGCCGGTTGCCCGAGGCGATCGCCCACGACGAGGACGCGCTGCGGATCGATCCGGGTTCCGCCGCCGTTCGCTACAATCTTGGTGAAGCCCTGCTGCGCGAGGGCCGCACGGCTGACGCCGAGGTGCAGTTCAGGGAAGCCGCGCGACTCCGGGGGAACCGCTGAATGGCCGCCATGATCCAGGAATCCCGTCCAAACCGAACGTCATCCCTCCCGGGTTCGCCGAGGACGGTCCTGCTCGCAGGTGGCGTGATCGTCGTTGCCGCCCTGGCCGCCTATCGCAACAGCTTTCACGGCCCGCTGGTCTTCGATGACATCGGCACCATCGCGGAAAATCTGTCCATCCGGCGCCTTTGGACCGCCCTGAGGCCTCCCGTGGAAGGGATGCCGGTCACCGGCCGGCCCATCGCCAACCTGTCCTTCGCCTTCAATTATGCCGTAGGTGGCACAAGCGTGTGGGGATACCACGCGGTGAACCTGCTGATTCATATTCTGGCGGGTCTCACGCTGTTCGGGATTATCCGCAGAACCCTCGAAAGGTGGAGCGGGTTGTCCCCAACCCGCTCGTCGGCGCCGTCAAACCAGCGTGTTGGGGACAACCCGCTCCACCTCAACACAGCAATTGCCTTAGCCATCGCTTTGATCTGGACGCTGCATCCCCTGCAGACCGAGTCGGTGACCTACATCAGCCAGCGCGCCGAGTCGTTGATGGGGTTGTTTTACTTCCTAACGCTGTACTGCTTCATCCGAAGTGTGGACGGCAAAAGATTCGAAATTCGAAATTCGAAATTCGAAATTTTCTCGGTCGCCGCATGCCTGTTTGGCATGGCGACCAAGGAGGTCATGGTGTCGGCGCCCGTCATCGTCTTGCTTTACGACCGCACGTTCGTCGCGGGCACGTTTGGCGAGGCCTGGCGGCGGCGGGGGCGATATTACATCGGTCTGGCATGCACCTGGCTGCTGCTGGCCGCGCTGCTGGCCGGCACTGGCAGCCGCGGCGGAACCGCGGGCTTTGGGGCGGAGATTTCCTGGGCGACCTACACCGTCACCCAGTTTCGCGCGGTCGCGCATTACCTGCGCCTTTCGATCTGGCCCTATCCGCTCGTGTTTTTTTACGGGTCGACGGTCGGAGCGCCCGCGGCGGAGATGGCAGTCGATGTTGCGGTCGTGACCGGACTGCTAGCGGCGACGGGATGGTGCCTGATTGCAAAATTTCGAAATTCGAAATTCGAAATTCGAAATTTTAGGGCCCTCGGCTTCGCCGGGGCTTGGTTCTTCCTTATTCTGGCGCCGAGTTCCAGCGTGGTCCCGGTGGCCACCGAGACAATCGCGGAGCACCGGATGTATCTTTCGCTCGCTGCGGTGGTTGCGGTGGGAGTGTGCGGGGGATATTCTCTGCTTCGACGCATTTTGCGCGCCCCGCCTCTGACGGGGATGGGAGGAGGTGCGGTACTTTTGGCAGTGGCTGTTCTCTGCATTCGTCTCACCGCCGAGCGCAACGAAGATTATCGCAGCGGACTGGTTCTTTGGCGCACGACGGCGGACGAATTTCCAAGCAACGAAGTCGCCCAGTATAATTTGGCAATGATGCTCGCGGGAGAGGGGAAAATGACGGACGCGATCGGGCATTATCGGGCGGCGCTGCGATTGAAGCCCGATTACACGGAGGCTCACAATAATCTGGGCCTGGCCCTGGCCGGCACCGGCCAATGGACGGAGGCCATCGCCCAGTATGAGGAGGCATTGGAAAGGGATCCGGAGTATGCAATGATTCACGACAACCTCGGCGATGCGCTGTTGCATCTGGGAAAACGGGACGAGGCGATCGCCAGCTATGAACAGGGCGTCCAGGTCGAACCCGACAGCCCTGAAGCCTACTACAAGCTCGGCGCCGCCCTGATCAGGGCCGGCCGGGCGCCGGAGGCGATCGCCGCCTATGAAAACGCGCTGCGGCTGGGGGCCGGTTCTCCGCGGGAGCTCAACGAACTCGGCTATTTGCTGGCCAAGGCGGGCCGGATGCCGGAGGCAATCACGCAATTCCAGCGGGTGGTGAAGCTCCAGCCCGGCGACGTGGAGGCGCACGACAACCTGGGATCGGCTCTCGCCCAAACCGGGCGGGTGGCCGAGGCGGCGGAGGAATTCAAGGCCGCATCCCTCCTCGATCCCGACAACCCTGAGCTCCACAACAACCTGGGATGCGCCCTCGCGCAGCTCGGCCGGACTTCGGAAGCGCGGAGCCAGTTCGAGGAGGCATTGCGGCTGGCGCCGAATGACGCCGCCGTGCGCGCCAACCTCGCCCGGCTCCCGAAATTTTAGCCTTACCACCGTGCCGGCAGATATCCCCCAAAATCCCAGCGGCTCGCAATCGCGCGGAGTCATCTTCCTGGCGGGCGCGGCCATCGCCGCGGCGGCGGTGGCGGCTTATCACAACGGTCTTTCAGGCGAGTTCGTCTTCGATGACCTGCCGGCGATCGTGGATAATCCCACGATCCGGCACTTCTGGGATTTGGGATCCGTGCTGTCTCCCCCGTCGGGCGGTCTTACCGTCAGCGGACGCCCATTGCTCAACCTTTCGTTCGCGCTCAACTACGCGATCAGCGGGACGAACGTCTGGAGTTACCACGCCACAAACCTTCTGATCCATATATTGGCGGGCCTGACGCTGTTTGGAATCACGCGGCGGACGCTGCGAAATACCGCCATCGCCTTCGCCGTCGCCCTGGTCTGGACGGTGCATCCTCTGCAGACGGAGTCGGTTGCCTACGTCGCCCAGCGGGCGGAGTCGCTGATGGGTTTGTTTTATCTCCTGACGCTTTACTGTTTCATCCGAAGCATAGACGACCAGAAATTCGAAGGTCGAAGTTCGAAATTCGAAATTTTGTCCGTCGCCGCGTGCCTGCTCGGAATGGCGACCAAGGAGGTGATGGTTTCAGCGCCGGTCATGGTGTTGCTTTACGACCGGACGTTTGTCAGCGGGAGTTTTCACCAGGCGTGGCGGACGCGCCGGCGCTATTACCTGGGTCTGGCGTGCACCTGGTTTTTGCTCGCCGCGCTGGTGGCCGGAACGGGCAGCCGCGGCGGGACCGCGGGTTTTGGCTCCGCCATTTCGTGGTCGACCTATGGAGTCACCCAGTTTCGCGCCATTGCGCACTATCTGCGTCTGTCGTTCTGGCCCCACCCGCTGATATTTTATTACGGGCCGACCGTCGGCGGATCGCCGGGCGAGCTGGCGATTGATTTTACGGTCGTATTCGGGCTGGTCGCGGCGACGTTGTGGTGTCTTACGACAAAATTTCGAAGTTCGAAGTTCGAAGTTCGAAATTTGAGGGCCCTCGGATTCGCCGGGGCCTGGTTCTTCGCGATCCTGGCGCCGAGCTCCAGCGTGGTGCCGGTAGCCACCGAGACGATTGCCGAACACCGGATGTATCTGGCTCTGGCGCCCGTCGTGGCGGTGATGGTTTGCGGGGCTTACGCTTTGCTTGAGCGCTTCCTCCTCCGCCGGGGCTTCGGCGGACAGGTCCTCGGATGGATCGCCCTCGGGGCGGTCGCAATCACCTGGGGATGTCTCACCGCCAGCCGCATCGAGGACTATCGCACCATCCTGGGCCTTTGGACCGTGACCGTGGCCGCGGACCCGCAAAACGAAATCGCGCAGTATAATCTCGGAGTCTACCTGCTCAAGGCCGGGCACGGCGCGGCCGCGATCGAGCACTACCGGGAGGCCGTGCGGCTCAAGCCGGACTACATCGAAGCCCACACCAATCTCGGCATCGCCCTGTCCGCCAGCGGCCGCCTGCCGGAAGCGATGGCTGAATACGAGGCGGCGCTGGAGCTCAATCCCGATTATCCGAAGGCGCACTACAATCTGGGGCTGGCGCTCTTTCGGGAACACCGCCTCCCGGAGGCGATTGCCGAATACGAGGAGGCGTTGCGCCTCAAGCCGGATTACCCGAAGGCCGACCTGAACGCCGGCGATGCGCTGGCCGACGCCGGCCGGGTGCCGGAAGCGATCGCCCACTACGAGAAGGCCATGCGGCTCGATCCCGACGACGCCGATGTCCATAACAATCTGGGAATCGTCCTCGTCCGGGCGGGCCGGGTGCGGGAGGCGATCGCGCAGTTTGAGCGTGCGCTGCGGCTTCAGCCAAACCACGTGGGGGCGCGGAAAAATCTGGCGGATTTGCTGGCCCGGTTGTCCGCGCCCTAGCATCCGCCCCGGCCGATCGGTGTAGGGCGGCGCCCTGCACGATGTTTCGTCTCCGCCCGGCAGACGGGAAACGGGGCTTCGGGTATTCTCGGCTCCAGCAAATCGTAGCTTAAGCCGAATTCGATCCATCACTGCCCCGCGTCGACCCCACCAAACCGACACTGCAAGAACCGGAGATCCAACCATGATCATGATACCGAAGACCCCCGCCTCCTCGCCGACCATCCTGATTACCGGAGCCACGGGCCTGCTCGGCGGCGCCCTGGCCGCCGAGATGCTGGTCGGCGAGGAGTGGCCGCACGTGCTGCTGCTGGTGCGCGCCGAGGATTCGACCCACGCCCACCAGCGCGTGGTCCGCTCGCTGGCCCGCTTCGTATCCGATCCGTCCCTGCTGCGCCTCATCCTGCCGGACCAGATCCTGGTCGGAGATTTCACCCAGCCGGCCGCGTTTATCGAGGACGAGCGCCTGGCGACGATCCGCCGGGTGGTGCATTGCGCCGCACTGACCTCGTTTGGCGTCACGGGGCGGGCCTTTACGACGAATGTCGACGGCACCCTGGGCTTTGTGCATCACATCCGGCAGGTCGCCGACATCGAGCGGTTCCTGCACGTGAGCACGGCGATGATCTGCGGCGACAGCCCGCCGAATCTCGTGCGCGAGGACGATTATCCCCGCTCGCGGGTCGATCACCTGGTCAGCTATACCGAGAGCAAGTCCAAGGCGGAGACGCTCCTGCGGCTCACCCTGCCGGGGTTCCCGCTCGTGATCGTCCGCCCCTCGATCATCGTCGGGCACACCGCGCTCGGCTGCACGCCCTCGTCCAGCATTTTTTGGGCGTTTCGGATCTCCGATGCCCTGGGCATGATCATCTGCCAGGAAAACAGCCGCATCGATGTGGTGCCGGTCGACTATGCCGCCAAGGCGCTCCAGACCCTCCTGCTCAAGCCGAGCCTGAAGCACTCCAGCTACCATATCTCCGCCGGTGAAGAGTCGAGCTGCACCTGGGAGGAGATCTCGGAAGCCTTCAGCAAGACGGCGGCGTGGAGCAACGGCTCGCAGCGCACGCTCACCGGCTATCGCACGGCGACGGTGGCGGAAATCGAGACCCGCAAGGGCGAATTCGACGAGCTCTTTGGCCGCTGCAACAAGAACTTCATGATGAAGGCGATCAAGCTCTACGGGGCCTTCTCCGGACTCAACACGGTCTTCGAGACGAGCCGCCTGCGGTCTGAGGGCGTGCCGCCCTCGCCGCGCTTCTCCGACTATATCGATGCCTGCCAGCAGTCGTCATCCGCGTACTCGATAGCGGACCAGATGATGATCGACTTTGCGTAATTTCCCGGAGCGCCCCGCCATGAACTTTCCCGGCCTCATCCACGACTATGGCTATGCGGCCATCGTGGTGGGAACGTTCTTCGAGGGCGAGGCGGTCATGCTGGCCGCCGGGGTGGCGGCGAGCGCCGGTTTGCTGAGTCTCCCGGGGGCCATTATCACCAGCATCGTCGGGACATTTGGAAGCGATATGTTCTGCTTTCTGCTCGGGCGGCTGGCGGGGCAGCGCCTGGCGCGCTGGTTTCCGCGGATGCACGCCCGCCTGGGCCCCGTCTTTGGGCTGATCGAGCGCCACAACGACAAGCTGATCGTTTTTTACCAGTTTTTCCCGGGGCTCTGCGCGGTCACGCCGATGGCTTTTGGCATGACCCGCGTGTCGTGTCTGCGTTTCATGGTGCTGGGCCTGGTGGGCAACGCGCTATGGACGCTGGCTTATTCCTTCGGCGGATTTTTTTCGGCCGCCGCCATTCGATCGGCCTTGGCCGGCCTGCAGGGTTGGGCGGTGGTCGTATACGCGGCGGCGGCGGTGACCATCGCGGCCGTATGGTTTGTCCGGCGCCAGCGCCGGACGGACGCGAATTTTTCCTGAGCGGGCGCCGCATGCCGGGGCGACGCTATCTTGCCGCGATCTGCGGATGCCTCGTTGCCGCGGCTTCCGGGGTGGCGGCGGAACCTGCCGGGACGGACGACAAACCGCCGGCGCAGGAAATCGAAGCCGACTTCAGCGCCACCGGCAGCAGCCGGCTCACCGACAGCGGCGGGGCGCTGGTCGAGCATCAATCGGCATCGTTCGCCAGCGTGTCGTTTCTGGAGCGGCAGCCCCTTGGGGGCGCGTCGTGGTATTTCGACTGGGGCGCCCAGGATGAGAACTATGAGTTCGGCAACAGCCGGAGTTTTGCCATCGACCGCCTCCAGGACGTCGCCGCGAACTTTAGCCTGGAATACTTCGTCAAGTCCGAGTCGGTCGCCTCGTTCACCATCAGCCCCGGACTTTATTTTCAAAATCACCCGGGAAACTCGTCCTGGGACGCGCCGGTCGAACTCGTCAGCGGCGTCCCGATCTCCGATGCGGTCAGCGGCGTTCTGGGAGGGATGGACGGAAGATTGTACCACCATCCCCTGCCCATCGCCGGATTGGTCTGGACCATCTGCCCGGTCGTTAGGCTGGAGGCGGTTTATCCGAACCCCGCGTTGACCGTGACGTGCAGCCCGGATCTCGACGCCAAGCTGACCGGCGAACTGGTCGGGGGCGCATTCGAAACCGACCCGAACCCGGTGCGGACCCGGGTGGAGTATTCCGGCTACCGGTTGGGTGGCTCGCTCGCCTATAAACTCGGCCGGAGATTCGAACTTACCGGCGGAGGCGGGTGCGAAGTCGAACGCGAATTCGATTTCTACCAGGAATCAAAACGCGTCGACGCCGCCCGCGCGCCCTATCTCGAGTTGAGCGTGATTTACCGTTAAAACCGGACGGATTCACCGCGGAGAATGCGGAGCAATGTCAACCGCCGGTTGACATTTAAAATCCAGCATTTTCGCGCTTTCGGCGAAGGAGCGGCTGCGCGACATTCGGATTTGACGGTCAAGTTGTCCTGTCCGTATTGGAACGGAGCGTTGTCCAGCCCGAATCGCCTTCCCAGCCTCGTTAGCACGATAGCCATCTGTTTTTTTGGCGTCGGATGCGTTAATTTCCCGTCCAATGATGAACGGACTGCCTCATTTGCGCCCTATGCCAGCGCCCGGATCGGCGGCCAATCCGCGCAAAACTTTCTATTCAACCGATACGCGGGCTTACTTTCGGGCGACAAGCTGGCAATTTCTGTCGGAGGCAAGGGAGGCTCCCATGGCCTCGAAATCATATACACTGGACCGCTCAGTGGTGGGTCGGCCACGCCCATTGATCGGCGCGGTTATTTTTTGACCGCCGCTCATTGCATTGGTCACCAACCGATCTATCTCTGGAATTTAGACAAGGATGGCAAAATCCAGTTCGCCCGGGCCCGGGTGGTCTGGCTTGGCGACGAGGATTCGGTGGATCTGGCGATCCTGCAGGTGCTGCTGCCGGTTGCCCGCGTTTTCAAATGGGCGACCGAGTTCAAACCGGGAGATCCGGTCCTGGGGGCCGGGCCCGATTATGACCTTTCCAAGTTCACGGGTTTTTCCACGGATTCGTTTGCGGGGAGCATTGTGAAGTTGTCGCCGCTCAACGGCGCGACCCCGCCGACGGAGATCATTTTCCATAGTGTGCCCAATCACCCTGGCGACAGCGGCGGACCGCTCGTCACCGCCGCCGGCCGGTTGGTCGGCATCTTCGTGGGTTGGGATGGCGCATTTGATCTAAATGGCGTGGCGGTGCACGTTCCTCTCGCGGCGCTGAGAGCAAAGGGACTCCGCCCGGACCTGGACTGGCTGCGCCGGACCATTGAAGCGGACGCCGCCGCTCACGGCACTTAGTCCTCAATCACGTTTCAAAATGGCCGACCTCGACGCCCCAATTTTCATTGTTCCGTACAACCCGGCATGGCGCAGCCAATTCGAATTGGAGCGGGATATGCTTGCGGATTTGCTCGCGCCTTGGCTCGTCGGCCCGATCGAACACATCGGAAGCGCCGCCGTGCCCGGTATGCCGGCGAAGCCGATCATCGACATCATGGCTGCGGTGAAGGACCTGGACGCCTCAAGGGCGGCGATTCCGAGTCTGGAGAAGGCCGAATATTGCTACGCTCCCTACCGCGCGGAGGTGGAGCACTGGTTTTGCAAGCCAAAGCCTTCGGCGCGCACGCATCATCTGCATCTCGTCCCGTATGCCAGCCGCGTGTGGAACGAGACGTTGATGTTTCGAGATTGCCTCCGCCGGGAACCGGCAACGGCGCAGCGGTACAGCGATCTAAAGCTCAGGCTGGCCGATGCGCATCGAACCGATCGAGAGGCCTACACCGAAGGGAAGACGGAGTTTGTTTTGGGTGTCGTGCGAGGCCCCGGCGGCAAATGACAGCGGACGGGATCGAGGGTGGAGCGGATTGGCCCGAATACGCTCCTCAGAGGTAGCATGGGCTTCCAGCCCATGTCATCCCCTGCACGGGCTGGAAGCCCGTGCCACGTCGATCCAGCGGGTTAGGGACAACCCGCTCCACCTTCGATCCTTGGCTAGGCTGCCTCCAGACGGATGGCGCGGAGCAATGTCAACCGCCGGTTGACATTTGCGCGCTCGGTCCGGTCGGAAGCGCCATTGAAATCGTCCGGAACCCGGGTATGAGTGGATATTCTCCGTGCGTGCTGAATCCTTCACTCTTTCCTACGGCAAGGGCCACCTCCCGGTCCGGCTGCCGGCGGAGGCGCGGGCGGAGGTGATCCGCAAACAGGCGCTGCCGCTGGTGGCCGATCCGGCGGCGGCGGTGCGGCAGACGCTTGCGCAGCCGATTGGCGCGCGCACCTTCCGCGAATTGGCCCGCGGGCGGCGGAGCGCCTGCATTCTCATCTGCGACAAAACCCGGCCGGTCCCCAACCACCTGTTCCTGTGGCCGATGATTGAGGAACTCCTGGCCGCAGGGGTGCCGGCGGCGCGCATCGGCGTCCTGGTTGCGACGGGGCTCCACCGCCCCAACACCGGCGCGGAACTGGCCGAGATCGTGGGCGACCCGCGGGTGCTGGCGACGGTCCGGGTCGAAAATCACTTCGCCAACGACGCGGCCGCGCACGTCGATCTGGGGCCGACGCCCACGCGGGGTGTTCCGGTGAAGATCGACCGGCGCTTCGTGGAGGCCGACCTGCGGATCGCAACCGGCCTTGTCGAGCCCCACTTTATGGCGGGTTATTCCGGGGGGAGGAAGGTGGTTGCCCCGGGCATCGCGCACGCCGACACCATCCGGACATTTCACAGCGCCCGTTTCATGGGCGACCCCCTGGCGCGGGAATGCAACCTTGAGGGGAACCCGCTGCATGAGGAGCAGCTCCAGATTGTGCGCATGATCGGGGAGATCTACGGCCTGAACACGGTGATCGACGAGGAGCGGCGGCTGGCGCAGGTGACCTTCGGTGAAATCGTGGCCAGCCACGCCGTGGCGGTCGCCTACGTCCGCCGGATGACCGAGATCCGGGTGCCCCGGAGATTCGCGACGATCGTAACCTCGGCGGGGGGCTATCCGCTCGACGAGACCTATTACCAGACGGTGAAGGGCATGGTTACGCCGCTGGATATCCTGGAGCCGGGAGGAACGGTGATCATCGCGTCCGAGTGTTCCGGCGGATTTGGCTCGGCTGACTACCGCGTGGCGCAGGCGCAGTTGGTGCGCGTCGGTCCGGACGCGTTCCTGCGCGGGCTGCAGCAGAAGGCGCTGGCCGACATCGACGAGTGGCAGACCCAAAAGCAGCTCAAGCCGATGCAGCTCGGCCGCGTGCAGCTCTTCACCAACGGGCTGACCTCCGACGAACGGGCGCTCACCGGGGTTGAGCCGATCGATTCAGTGGAGCGGGCGATCCAGGCCAGCGTCGAGCGCAGCGGGGATCCAGCGGTCGCGATCATTCCCGAGGGACCGTATGTGGTGCCGGTCTACGGCTAGGCCCTTTGCCAATACGCTAATGTTGGAGGATCGGGGCGGCTGGGACGGAGGGGAGGGCGAATGTGCCGGCGCTGGGAACGACGGTTTGCGGGCTGGCGAAGGATGGCCAGGGGGAGGTCTGCAGGCCGGCGGGATCGGTTGAGATCATCGAGGCGCCGGCTTGGGTGGTGACGCGGGCGTCGGCGCCGGCGGGGTTGAAACGGATGCGCAGGATGGGGGGCGGGGCGTTGGCGGTGACGACCTCGCTGACTGGGGCCGCGGCGAGCCACTCGCCGTTTCCGGCTTGGGTGGCCTGGATGTCGATGGGGCCCGCACCCGTGATGGTGAGCTGGTTGCCGTTGAGCGTGGCGGGTCCGCTGATTACCATGAAGGTGACGGGCAGGCCCGATGATGCGGTGGCGGTGAGCGTAAGAGGCGACGCCGGGAACATCACCGTGGCTGGCGGCGAGAAAGTGATCGTTTGCGTCTGAAGCGGACTGAAGTTGGCGTAGAGGGTCAGATCGCCGTTGACCGTCGCCGTCAGGGGATTGCCCGAGCTGGAGAGACTGCCGGTCCAGCCGGTGAACCAGGCGCCTGCACCGGGTGATGCGGTGACGGACACCGAAGTGTTCTGCGGATAAATGCCGCCGGGTGTGACGCTGCCGTTGCCAACGGCAAAGGTGGACACCGTGTATTGCGGTATCATCACCGTCACGGCGGCGGACGGCGACACCTGGCCGCCGGGCCCGCTGGCTGCCAGCGTGTAAGTATACGTTCCAGGCGTGGCCAGAGTCACGGCCACAGCGCCGGAAAGGCTCGTGCTGGAAATTCCGCTTCCGCTAACGGCCACAGACGAGGCGTTGGCCGTGGTCCACGAAAGGGTCGTCGTCAGCGGAGCCGCGCCGGTGGCGGGCGTCGCAGAAATAGTTGCCGTCGGCGGCGGCGGAGGAGGTGTCACCGTGAGGGTGTAAAGTCCGGCGGCGGACGAGGGATAATAGGTTCCGTCGCCGTCCTTCGCGACCCAGAAGTAATAGGTGCCGGGGGCAGGCGGCGTCCAACTCGGCGACCAGACATTGCTGGGAGCCAATTCGGTGCCGCTGTTGGAGTCGGCGGCGACGGTCCAGTTCGTGTATCCGGCGATGCAGAATTGCCAGGCCCCCGCGCCCGAGCCGCCGTAATAACCCGGGGTAAAGGCCTGGGACCCGAATTGCAGGGTTGCGTTCACCGAACTGACCGCGGCCTGGTTGAACTTTCCGACATCGTTCACCGTCCAGGTGATGGTCGGCGAGGAGGCGCCGAGCGAATCGGTCGCCCAGGCGGTGTAGGTGACGACTCCGGGCGGGTCGCTCGATGGGTTCTGCGAGTTTCCGCTGTAACCGTTGCCGCCGCCGGCGTAGGCGAAGGGCTGGCCATTCTTATTGATGGACACGGTGGCCAGGTTTCCGTTGTCGTCCTGGGCATCGGCGGAAATGACGTAGGCTTGATTGGCGAGCACCTGCGCCGGATTTATGATGCCGGACGAGGCGGTCCAGCCAATGCGCGGGGCGTCATTGGCCGCGCCGGTATTTACCGGTCCGATCGCGCTCGGGACGTAGAAATTGCCCTGGCTTCCGCCGCCTTGGTTGTAGAGGTACACGTAGACGAAAACGCGAAAGTTGGTGTTGGGGGGAAGCGGGGTGTTGCGATAGGTCCAGGTGAAGGCATAGGCGGGGCTCGGTCCGGGATTAGGGGTGTTGACCGGCTGATAGACGACTCCCTGGTCGGATACGCCTCCACTCGCCGCCGCGACGTTCCAATTTCCGGAGCCATCCTGCTGTTCGAGCCAGACGTCCATGCCATAGACGCCTTCCGAGTTTCGCGGCGTGAACGGGGCGACACTGTAAGTGATCACGCCATGGGAATGATCGACGTAGCCAAATGAGCTGAGGTAGGGATAGCCCAGCGAAATCGAGCTTCCGCCGTGATCGGCTCCGTAGACGCTGTCGGGGAACGGCTGGTTGATCCCCGCCCCGGCGTAGGGCGGGTAGACCGAGTACGGCGACTGCGATGGCGCCGGATTATTGTCGGCGAGCAGATGCGCGCCGGCCGCGCCGGCAAAAATGCAGCATGCCCTAAGGAGTCTCATATACCTCGATCATGGCAACGCCGGTGGTCGCCGTGCCCGGTTTTGCACCGATCACCGCCGAGGTGTTGCCGGGCGGGACCAGCGTCAAGATCGCGGCGTCGCCGCTGCCCGGCACCCACGGAAACGCCCCGCAGGCGGCGGCGAGACAGGCGATCTGTTCACTCTGGGGCGAATCGCCCCAATCGTCGTCAAACGCGAGCTGGCTGCCGGAGCTGTTGTAAAAAGACAGGGTCGGATCCGGGAGGGTCCCGGGCAGGCCGAATACGGTGCTGAGGGCTGGGCCTGAACCGCGGATAAGCAGGCGCTTATGCCCGGTGCCGCTCACCGAGCAGCCGATGATGGTTTGATCGTCGCCGGGCCCGGTGAGGGCTCGCGTCGATAGATTTACCAAACGGCTGCCGTCGGTCGGGCTGAGATCATAGATTTCGACGAGGCCCACGTAGCCGGTCTGGAATTGGGGAGCCGTGCCCGCGGCGGGGGAGACGAGGACGGTGTAGGCGCCCGGCGAGACGGTGATGACCAGGGCGCTGTCGCCGCCTCCTCCCGCCCAGTTTACGAGCGGAAAGTCGCCGACCTGCGCGGCCGCCTGCGCGGCGGCCGCACCACCATCAGGAGCGCTCGTCCAGCCTTGATTGGAAGCAAGGGGAGTTGAACCGGAGATGAGCTCGATTTGGGTCGCGGGAATGCACTCGTCGGCCGGGAAACCCACGGTTTGGAGCGAAGGCCCCACGCCGCGGATCAGAAGCTTTTTTTGCGCGGTCGGCGGACCACTGACGACAAATCCGCCGATGAGGGTGTTGGTCCCCGACTCGACCAGCCCGCGGGTCGAAAGGCCGGAGAGCTGATTCACGCCGTCGGATGGAGGAATCACGACCTGGGGAGGGGGCGCCGTCGCCGCGGCCGGCCACACCCAATCCGCTTTCACACTGTCGGCCCCGACCGTGACGATCGCCGTCGCGCCGGCGAGCCCCGCTCCGGTTGCGGTGAGAACATAGGTGCCCGAATTCGCCGGGACGGGAATGGCGTAGCCGCCCGACGACGACGTGACTGCGTACCAGGCGCCATGATCCGGGGTGATGCTCACTCCGGAGAGGCCTTCGCCAGGGTCGTAAAGTCCATTGGAGTTGGTATCCCGATAAGCGACTCCGGTGATGAACACGGTGTTGGTGGCGCCGAAAGGCAGGTCGCTTTGGGTAAAGAATTCGCTGCTCCCCTTCACCAGGGTGAGGATTTGATTTCCATTTTGGCCCGGTGAAATATCGATTCCGACCATCCGGGTGTGGCCGAGGCTGAGATTCGGCAATGAATCGCCCTGGAGCAGGAAATTCGGGGGCGGGCTCCAATTGCCGGCAGGGTAGGAGGCGGTCAGGTTGGTGAGCATCCACTCCCGCGGTGTGATCGAGGAATTGTAGAGATTGGCCTGGGAGACTTCCGTGGTGTTGGCGCCGTAGGGGCCGAAATCCGCGGTGCCTCCCGTGGCGTTGGGTCCGACCAGGACGTTGGCCGGCCCGCTCAACCAGGCTTCGCCGAAGAGCGGGACGGGATAAATATAGGCCGGCGGCGGTCGCTGTGCGGGGAAGGCCAGCGGCGGCGGATTTGCCCCCGCGCCCAGCGCGGCGGCCTGTTGTTGGAAAAGCGGGTAAAATACGAGGGGCGCCTGGCTGACCGCCTCGGAACTCGGGAATTTCACGCTGTCGGATTCGGCATTTTGCCAGGACACCTGGAGCCATTGCTCGAACTGGGCGGCGGTGGTGGGGGCCTGCGCGAGCATGAAGCCCGCGATGACGGGATCCGAGGCGGCGAGGAGGGCGAGGCAGAGGAGGGGGGAGGTGTTCATGCCTCCATTAAAGCAAGTGCGGGGGAGTTCCTGGAGAGGTGGGGCGGCGCGCCCCCGCGACGCCATTGGGATGATAGTCTGAGTATTCTCTCCGTCAGGGCCGAACAGGCGTCGCGGGGGCGCGCCGCCCCGCCTCGGGACGCTGCGGGAAAGTTGTTATTATAGAGTCCATGCAAACAAACACATCGATGGAGAGGAGGACGGAGGGGTTTAGCCTTGGGGGGACGCTGGCGGCGGTGGCTTTGATGGCGTCGGTTGTCGCGATCGGGGGGCCGGTTGTCGTCAGGGAGCTGCGGAGCCGGGTGGGCCGGACCGGGGATTCCGTCCGCCGCATGGAGGCGTCGGTCGCGGACGCGATGGACGATGCGCGCGCCCTGGGCCAGTCCGTCTCCGGGGATGCGGCGCCGGAGCCGGAAGGCGCGATGCCCGATTATGCCGGAACGCCGATCTGGATCTTTCCGCAGCCGCGGGAATATTGGCCGCAGCGTTGGATGCAGCCATGGCGGAACCGGCCTTACCCGGCGTGGTGGCGAAGGCGACCGCTCATGCCTCCCGAATTTCGGCCAGGCGCGCGCGAACCGCTGCGCAAAAGGCGTCGTCGTCACCCCGGCCGTAGACCTCGGCAACCGGGTCGTTGGCCAGGATCAGGCCGGCCGCGGCATAAAGAAAAGTTTCGGCGTCATGCGCGGCCTGCAGAGTATGGCGGACCGCGCGCCAACCCTCCTCGCCCGCTTCCATAAAGCACCGCGCGGCGGCCTCGTCGCCGGCCGCCGGACTGAGGGTCGGCGAAATAATTCCGCGGGCATCGACCGCGACGAGAAAAAACTCCGGATGATCGAGGAGACAGGCGAAGTCCGGACCGGCCGGATGCCGCCGGTCGAACCGGGCGGGATTCCACCACGGCTGGCGCAGCCACCATTCGCCCTGGCCCGATTCCAGGGCGCTGAACGGTTCGGCCTCGAGCCACGCGGCCTCGATGCCCAGGGGATGAAAGAAGGTCTCCAGCGCGCAGGCGAGGACCGGATGGGTGCGGGAAGTGACGCCATGAGCCAGCCAGCGGGCGAGCGCGGGTTCGGGGGTGGGCATGTGTTTATAATAGCAACCGCGGGTGCGAAAGGTGGGGCGGCGCGCCCCGCGACGCCGGTTCGGCCCCGACAGAGAGGAAACTCAGACCATCGTTCCCATGGCGTCGCGAGGGCGCGCCGCCCCACCTCGGAATAGCACCTAGTAACAATCATCCGGTGAGGAGCGGGGGAATACCCCATGGGGTTCCGGCAATCTTTGGCGGATAATAATTTTCCGAGGGGTTTGTTATACCTGTGAGCCCCGCCGATGACCGCCGTTCTCGCGTATTCCCGTAATCAGGAAAATTTTGCCGCCTTCCACGCGTTGCAAAATGATTTTGTCCACTGTCTCGCGGGTCATCCCGGCGTGATTCGCGATTGGCTGGAAATCCAACCCCGACGCCAGCCTCGCAAGGTGGCAAAGCCGGCCAAAGCCCCGAGGGTCTGGCGCACCGCGCGATTGAGCGTTGCCCGGCGCCTCGAACTTTTGGGCCTGATCCTGCGCGTGGAAGAAAATCCGGCGGAGAAGGCACCCCTGGCGGGCCTGCTTTTGTCGACGATGCCGGTTGGCATCTATCTCGAAATTGCCGCGGTCGCGCGTCCGAGCCTGCGCGCGATCGACCCGCAGGCCGACGACGTTCGCGCCCGGCTCAGTGGAATGCGCAATGCCCTTTTGGCGGCCAACTACGGACTGGCCCAGGTCGCGGCGCGCCAGTACCCTCCCGCGGAATCCGCCGACCTGCTCAGCGCCGCATCCTGCGGGCTGCTCGATGCGATCGACCGTTACGTGCCGAATGCGAAGGCGGCCCGTTTCAGTTACTTCGCCACCTATTGGATCCGCTATCATATCAGCCGGCATACCCAAAAACATGGCTCCCTGGTGTCGTTTCCGATCAACCAGCATCGCATCGGCCGTCGCATCGATCGGTATCTCACCGACCGGCGGACCAGCGGTTTGCCGGCTCCTTCAGATGCCGAGCTTTGCGCCGACCTCGGGCTCGGTGGCGAGGCGTTTTATCGGAATTATCGCAAACCCCGGGTGGTTTCGTTCGAAAACTATGGCAGCTATGATTCGCGCGACGCCTTGGACCATTGCCTTTGCGATCCGGCTCCCGGGCCGGCGACCGTCCTGGAGGAAGCTGAAATA
>Ga0206883_1039_pt1 | contig 26359 bp, 17 predicted proteins | sample Alteio_BWOrgCont_2_FD_152910 | JGI IMG/M metagenome (GOLD analysis project Ga0206883, IMG submission 152910) | Enriched cells from forest soil in Barre Woods Harvard Forest LTER site, Petersham, Massachusetts, United States -... | ecosystem: Environmental > Terrestrial > Soil > Temperate forest > O... | reverse complement strand
GTGGCAATACCTTCGGACGGCATCAACTGATCGAGGCTTCCGAGCCCATAAAGCATTTGTGATGGGCCTATCCGCCGTTGCGGCTTGGGGAGCGCACGAACATGATGAGAGCCTAAATCTCGTGTATTCCTGCTTACCGCAATCGCGGGCGCGGTCGCGCGAACCGACATTTCAGACGCGACTTCGCCTCCTCACCCGAATTATGGCAGCTGCCGTTCTTGTGCGTGCGGGTCGTAACATTGAAGCGCGACGTGCGCTAGCGGGGTACCGAAAGAATATGTCCCCCTCGATGAAGCAGCTTGCGACAGCTGTGGAAGATGATGACTTCGGCAGTACTAAGGAGAAGGCACCCGACCTTTTCGGATTCGCGCTTATGCTCGATGCGTTGCGAAAGAGCGATCAATCAAATCGTATCGACACGAAGACAGAACTGACTGTGCGCGAGCTTGAAATACTCGAGGCCTGCGCAACAGGGGCTACTACTGCCGCTATCGCGCAATACCTCGACATTGATCGGGCGACGGTCGACTGGCACCGCAGAAACATCCTGCGTAAGCTCGGCGTCACGCGGATGATCGCTGCAGTCGCGCTCTATAAACAACAACGGCAGGCAAGATTGGAACCTGCGGCGCTCGAGTAGCACCGATGACATCTACGCGCCCGTGTTTGCTGGTATCAAACCCAGGGCTTGCGCTCGAAGCACGGCTGTGACAACGCGTTTAACCCCAAGCTTTCGACAGATATTCGATCGGTGCCAATCGACTGTCGCTTTGTCAATCTTCAGATCTTGAGCTATAGCCGAGGCCGTCGCGCCGGTCGCGCACGCAAGCAGTATTTCCCGTTCGCGCTCCGTTAAGGGGGACGCCGCTTGTTGTTTCCGCGCAGCGTTATCGGAAACGAGCCGAGCGACGAGCCGAACGTATCCGTATATATCCGCAGCGGAGTCTTTGAGCGTTGAAAAGTCTTCCGTTGGAATTGCATCGGCGAAAGCGCGAATACTCGGAAGCATTTGGTCGCGGTAAGCGCTCAGTGCGCGAGCGGCCTCAGTCCGCCGGTCGGCGGTCCACAAAACAGCGGCGCCGAGAAGTCTGCTTATAAGACGAAGACGAGTGTCCCAAGACCCTTCGCGAATACGGGGCCGGCCTGCAGAAATCGCAGCGTAAGCCAACCGCAAGGCTTCTTCTTCGTCTCCAGAACCATAGGCGGCTACAGCACGGAGAGCCTGAAGTACCGGGCGTTGAGAGTCGTAAACCTGTTCCGTAGTTGATGTTCGGAGATACTGCAACATGGCCGTCCACGACGTCGTCAACCCGAAAAACATCGCCTCAGCTCCGAGAATTCCGGCGCGTTCACCGCCCTTCTCGGGACCACGAAGGTCACTCATGGTCTTATGAAGTTGCTCAAGGAGACTGAGATCGCCAATCTCTGCAGCAATACTGTAACGTGTCGAAGCGCAAAGCGCGATCACGGTGGAATCGTTTGCCTCTACGGCTGCCGCGAGGCCGACATCCGCGTAGTGCAGCGCCAATGCAGGATCGCACATATCACTATGATAGATCGACGCAAGTGGCATGGCCGCCATTGCGACAAATCGGTGTAGCGCAGGCTTCGCCTGACTCGCCAAGTCAAACGCAAGTAAACCGTACTGTTCGGCAAGACTCAACTTCCCACCGAGTCGCGCGGCGACAGTTATGCGAATATAGCAACGCAGTCTAGAGATATCGGTGATCGCATCAGCATCGCAGCGATCGGTGAGCCAGGCAATATCATCCCATACACGCTGATCGCGAAAATGCGCGCGCAGCGCCGCCTGCACAGCTCGCGCCTCCAGGTCATCTGGCGCGAGTGCGAGAGCGGGCTCCAACGCGGATTGCGACTTTGCGAATTCTCTTCGTGTAAAATGTATAGCACTAAGATATGTGCGAAGAGAGACTTCCCACTTGGGCAAGATGGGGTCTCGAGTAATGGCGCGTTGCAGCAATCGGATTGCCCGATCAACTTGACCATCTAATCTACAAAGAGCGCCCTGAATGCCAAGACATACGGGATCTGATAACAACGTTTGCTGTGATAATCGGTGGAATGCTAAGTGAACCGGACCGCGATCATCTGAATCGACGACGTCCAGTCCATACTCGCGTAGCCAGTCGATTGTGGCGCGGGTATCGTCAGAGACGACGTCGTTGCGAGGTTTAGCCGCGGGCATCGGGTCGTAAAGGCAAAAAGGCGATCATCGCCGCTCCACTTTATGCACGATGGCCGTTGCGCTCGATACGGATCGAGCTCGACCGGTGGCGGGACGAACGTAGGAACAGCGCCTTTGAGCCGGCATCGCCATGAGAAGATGCGGTTTTCCCGCCGGTGGCCTTCTAGCCTGTCCATAGGACACGAGTCGACACTTGGGATGGGACCCCAGACACGTCGAAATAAGCTAGAAATCATGGGGATCCGCGCCCAATCCCCCTAGTTCTGAGGGCTCGCCTTTCGGCGGTATCTGATAGAGTATGGGAATGCTACACCTCGTCCCGGATACGATGCCACGTGAAGTTCTGCGTAAACTACGCGAACAGTACAACTCGAAGATCGACGAAGGTATCGTTTTCAAGAACGTTCCTATCATCGTCGATCGGATCGACAACTACGTGCTGACGACAAATGTAGATTTGCTCGTTACATGGGGCAAAGATGCGGCGCGATTTATGGATGATCCCGATGTTTCACGACTTTTTCGGGCGACCAGCTCGGCCTATCTTGTTGCATGGACGAAACACAATGGGCGAGCGGAGCTGTCGGCAGTTGCCAATCTGCTGCTCAAAGCACAGTATGCGATCGACGATGCGATTTTCGACTGGGACAGTGTCAAAGTGGGAAAGGCGTCGAGTCCGGAGCACATTGATCCGGCCTAAGTAAGATCGTCCTTCCACTCACGAATGACAGCAAAGGTGGAATAGCTCGGAAAAGAAGTAAGAAGCCGGAAGTGGTCGCTACCTCCGGCTTCTTTTGCTCCCGTTTTGGTCGGCTGATTGGACCTCGCGCCGGCGGCCAACGGGACGTCGCGCCCACACCACTGGGCAGTGAGAAATCTTACGCGCTAAGGGCGTCGGTAAAATCAGTCCACGATGCACTCTTGCGATGATCGCGGCAGGGCTGCCAGAGATATGAGAGGTCAGCCTGTATCGCGAGGCAGCCGCAGTGCCACGACAGGCACGTTGACTCGTCGCGCAGTTCGTTGTCGTGCGCCGTTCCGATGAGCGAGAGCAGCGCCGGTTTGGAGATAGCGATCGTCGTCATGCTGCTGCCCACTCCGGCATCTCGATCGTCGGCATCATGCGCGCGTCGAGACGCAGTTTCGGAAGCGGACGAAGCGTGTCGTCTTGCACCTCGAGCGCAAGCGCGCACTTCCACGGCTCGTCTTCCGAGAGGACAAACGGAAGATGCGGATTGCTTGCGAGATCGTATTCGAGCAGGTTCACGCCGCTGGGTAAAAAGTCGACGATTGAGAGTGCGAACTCCATACGGAGTTGCTCTTCACGCGACGGTAGCGAACGCAAGCGGACCGGGTTGAGCCGGATCCGGGCATCCTGGACGATTTTTGCGATTTCGGTATCAAGTGTATGCATGATCCGTTTCCTTGGGTTGTAGTGGGAAGCGGTGTGGCAACATACTAGCGCCACCCAAGGGAGCAGAACCGCAACCAAGGTTGCTAAATCGCCGCGGAAGCCCGTCGTATCTAGATTTTAAGTAGTATGGTCGTGTTAGTAAGCAATGCAAACAGACGATAACCGACGATGCGGGCCGACTGGAGCCGGTCGACCCCTGCATCGTCAGTTATCGCGTTGGTGTGGGACGTTTCGTTTGGTTCGGCCTCAGCCGAACCGGAGACGGGTTAAGCCGAAACCGCGAGCTCGCGGTCAGAGAGGATCGCCTCTGCAGTTAAGTGCCGCGCGCTCAACAGCAGCCGCGATATCGCAGGAAGATCCGAACGGTCCCCTCGCAACGCAAAGCCTTTCTGAACGGCCGTGCACGCTGCTACAACAAGATCGCCAACATTGTCGGCATCAAGACGATGCGCTACGCGCATGGCCCAACGAGCAAGGACGGCGGGATCGTTTCTGACGATCGTTGCGTCGACTGCCATAATTGCATCATCGACGAAGCTTTCGACATCTTGGGGATCCGTCGTCGTTGTCCGCGACAGAATTGAGATCGTGTCCTGGTGGCGGTTTGGAGGCTTACGAAGTGACGTAAGCATGATTAACCGTTCGTCGGTCCGACAACGCTCATCACATGCATAATGGAATGAACGAGGGAGGCCGAAAAATAGTGGAAAAGGCTCGAAAAGGTACTGAACAACACCCGCGTGTCTCCTTTCAAAGAGAGCCAACTCGACGATCGCATCAGTGCACCGTCGTACCGAAAGTGTACCGCGGAGGCGCATAACCGCGCGCGTGCCCTTAGTTGCAGCCAGGACGCAGAACCGCGTAATATCTAGTTTTTTCGCACAAAAAAAGTTGACGGAGCCATCGGCCCAAGACCGCTCTGAATAGCTCAGAGTCGGCGTGATCCGCGAAACCGCCGAGATGCGCGGCCTCCGCGCTTGCCAAAAATAGCGGCAGCAGGCGTCGTCAGCGGCGGTTATTAGATGCAGGGCTGTAACGCGGGGACCAGCGCACGGGCGCTATGTCACGTGACTAGCCTGGGACGGCCTTTGATCCGAACTCTACGACGAAATCAGTTTGAGTCGACGTGCTTCTGCCACCGCTCGTGGACCGCGCGTCACATTCAACTTACGGAATATCCGGAAATTATGGCCCTTGACCGTTGCTTCATCAATTCCGAGCGTCGCGCCAATCTCCGCATTCGAAGAACCCTCGGCTTTCAGCTGCAATATCTGACGCTCGCGGCGCGTGAGGTAGATCGCCCCGGTCGTATGAATTGCACGGACACTCTCCAAGGCTTCAAGGACGAGGACGTACCCCATAACGTCTGGCGCTGTCGTTTGAAGCTCCGCATACGAATTACGTTGGACCGCATCGGCGAAGCGTCGAACGGACAGCGGGATGCGTTCCTCCTCGCGAAACGCGCTGAGTGCGCGGGACGCTTCCGTTTTCTGTTCCGCGTGAAAGAGTACGGCGCAGCCGAGAATGCGCCCAATACGCCGCAGACGCAGCTCGACCGGCGACTCGCGGGTCGAGAGCCTGCCGTCTGCAACAGCACGTCGTGCGGCAGCAAGCGCCTTCGCATCGTCTTCCGAACCCAGGAGTGCAACAGCGAGCAATCCGTGGATTACTGCGCTCTGCGATCCACTGATGCGTCCAAGATCGAGTTTTCGCAGCACGTTGCTCATCTCGTCGAATCGCTTCGACCAACCATACCAAAGCGCGTCCGCAAAAATCACACCAAAACGATCATTGAATCGACCGGACGTGCGTTTGGAGGCCAATAATGCGCGCGCGGACTGGCCCTCAAGCCGATCCCCTGCTTCCGCCGTCAGCGCGTAGAGACTTACGCATGCCAGCGTCGACAAATTCTGATCGCCGCTGCGTTCCGCTGCGTCGATCGCAAGACGTGAATACACCATCGCGCGAGCCAAATCGCCAATCTCGTTACTGAAGAAATCTTCGAGATTATGCCAAGCAATGGCGACGAGCCGGCTACACCGCGCCTCTTCAGCTATTTGCGCGGCTCGGTGCCACGAGCGATCGCACCGTGCGCTATCGCCGAGATAGTTTGCCGCCATTCCCATCCAAATATGGATGCGCGCTTGCCAAACGTCGGGCAGATCGTTGACAACACTCTCAACGAAGTCAACGTCCCGTTGCGCCTTGCGATCCCGAAGGGAAGCACGAATTGACCCGCGCAGTCCGCGCAAACGCGGATCCTCTGGGTTCGCATCGAGTCCGGCGGCAATCGTACGATCAGCCTCGACGGTTTCGCCCCGACTACTGTACAGCAGCGCAAGGTTCGTGCGGATCCCGTTTGCGAGACGGATCGCTGGCGACATCTCGAGCGCCTTGCAATACATCCGAATCGCATCCTCGGCGGAACCAGCGAGGGCCCGAAGCGCAGCGGCTGGCGCAAGGCACTCCGGATAGACCGAGCGACTCGAGGCAGGGATGAGCGCCAACGCGCGCTCGACGGGCGTTCGGTCATCGCGCTCGCACGCGTCAAGGCCGAATTGCCGCAGCCATTCCACGGCAACTTCCGCTGATTGCGGTTCCGAGTACTCGATCAATGACGCGACGTGGGTATCTTCAGTCATAGGCTATGCGCGGGTCCCGCCGCCAAGCACAACAGAGACACCTCGCCCGATTGGCAAGGCACGTGGCACCCGTGCACTCGTTCTACCACACAGCCTAGGTAGCCGACAAGCCGTTGATGCCTCTAAGAGTCCGCCCTTCATAGAGGTCACCGTGCCTCGCTAAGACGGGCCTTCCCCGACGGCACCTTCAAGGGCCACGAACCAGACGACAGGACAACCGAACCGAGTTACTCGTCACAAGCAAGGCAAACAAGCATAAAAAATCTTAGGTTTCATGCGGGTTTGCGCCCAGACCCCCTATTTATAGGGGGGCGGGCAATCCATCGTTCTGATAGGTTTTTCCCCATCACAAGTGTGCGCTAGTTCTGAGCAACTCCATCACCCAGCAAAATGCTCGCCCCGGCCTTGACCGACATGATAGGGACCGGCCCTGACCGATCGCGCCTGGACGAAGCGAGCTTCCGCCGACCGGTATCAGTTCATCCCAAGCTCGAGAGTCAAAAAGGGTGGATCGAATGATTCTACAGCAGCCAAACGCCGCTCCGCAGGAAATACCGACCACTCCAGATCGCGGCGCTACTCCCTCGTCGTCTCCTGAACTAGCCGAGGATCGATCTTCGGTCCCAACACTGACAAGCTTCGAATGCGTCGTAATCTCGGCTCTCGCAAACGGGCTACAGAGCAAGGAAATCGCGGTCGTTCTAGGTCGCAGCAAGGCGACGGTCGAGGGATATGTACGCGTCCTGTTCATCAAGTTCAACGTGCGCTCTCGCGCCCAACTCGTCGCAGCCGCCTACGATAGCGGCGTTCTTCCCTCACGCGGTAAGTAGGACTTTCCGCGGGCTCGACTACCAAGACATCCTTCCGTCGACGCGATCTCTTCCGCATCCATATGGTGACCACGACGCTGTTTGTATGCACCACAGCACCCGGGCCATCGCCTTCTTCCAGGCATGGCGGACATCAGCAAAGGAGGCCAAGCACGGCTTTTCAGGCCAACCCTTCGGCCTCAAGTTTGCTCAGATGGCGCTGAATAGCCCGGTATAATCCTACTGAAGCATACCTCACGTGCTTAAGCCGTCTTTCCAGTTCGGCAAGATCCACCTTATGATTGAGCATCTTAAACGTGTCGTTGTCGGGGTTGTATCGAGTCCATCGGTCGCCTTTGTCAACACGCATTAACCCTCTATCGCTTGTGAGGGCGTGAACGCCCATGACGCCTTCGGCCGTACGTTCTGACCAAACATCGATTCGCTCATCGAGATGCTCGAAATTATTCCTGATATCGGGAACACGATATATCACGCCATCGCGCCTTCGTATTTGCAACAGTCGGCGCAGGCGCTTCGCTCGAGCCAAACCCCTCTTACGTGCGACGGGCTCCTTGATCCGGGGCCAAAGCATTTTCGAGACGTTCGAGGCGAACGTAAGTGCGCTTTGAAAATCTGCCACAGGCTGTTGATGGTCCGTAAAGACCGCTCGTTCCGAAATGTCGTAGCGCATGCGAGTTGCATTCGATTCGCCGCGCGCTCGATGCAGTGCGATAAGACACGAATCGAGCTGCCAGAGAAGCATTATTATATACGCCCGATCGATGCGTGCCTGCTTTGCGGTCAACGTTTTGCGCCGAGGCAAGAGCTATTTGCCCCTTCTGCGCTCATCGCCGAGGCAAGCTTCCGCAGATAGGTCGCGAGTCGGCGACGTTCCGCGCCCACGAATCATAGGACCCCGACGGGAACAGCGGCACTGCGTGACCTCACGCATGCGAACTCACCTGTCGCCGGCCGAGCGACGGATCGGCGTTTTTTGAAGATGTCGTCAAGTCGCTCCTGGGGCACAGTCGTAGGCTCGAAGCCCTAGGGCCGATACCAGCGGCAGTTGCCACCAAAAGTTCTAGCATCGCTACGACCAAACACTCCGTAGGCTGCAAATTCCGTCGGTCCCGTCCTTTGCCAGTACACTCCCCGATCGTTCAAGGAGCAAGTAGAGTCAGACAGAGTAGAAACGGTCCCGTCATCATGTCGGATCGTGACCTCGCTGAGTCGCCCTGCGACCTGATCACCCGACTCGCTCACTTCATCCATAATTTGCAAGTATGGTTCTAATCCTTCGAAGTATTTTTCATAATTGTCGCTCGCCACTTCGCTTCCGTCAAGGATGAATTGTAGTTTTCCATTGCTACCAACAAGTTGCACGACATGTGATCCATCTTCCAGAAGTCCGAGACTACGAAAGAAGAAGCGTCCGTTTCTAGTACGCCCGGCAAGGAACGATTCTAAGCGATAATTAGACCTCCAGCGGATTAGTCCGACTTGCCAGAATTCCGAATTCCCCGTCGCGCCGTCAGGCTTGCTGACCACCATGAAACTTAGCGCGTACCAACTCTCATTGCGCGGGACGAGGGGGAGCGTCATTCTTCCCGAGACCGCGAACGCTCTTTGAAAGGGACCAGGCCCATAGAATTCCGCCGCAGCGTGCACTTTTTGCACCTCCGGATCGCTGAGATCTCGGGAGCATCCGTCAGTTAGGGTGCTGACGACGGCGAAAAGAAACGCCAGAATTCGCATTTGCGATAATCCAAGATGGCACAGGATGGTAGCCGTACTGATCCAGCGGACAACGTCGCTGTCCCTCGACTTCACTCGGGATGGCAGAGCTGTCGACACTAGGCGTCATATTCTCTGACCTCGGTGCAGCCGCACGATAAGATGGCGCATAGGCTAAGCCGTGCTTTCGACTCCGAGCGTTTTCAAAAAACCCTTTGTGACGATGCTAGCGAAAAAACTATGTTGTGAATTCAAGCTATCCGACGACTACGAACATCGCTTCCCTATTTGGGCTGGCCGGTGTTCTTGGATTCTTGTGGTGCGTGGTTGGTTATGTTAGGGCACGACGCCGGGGTGACACGTGGCGAGGCAAGAGCGGCGAAAAATGGCAAGGGTTCTACTATTCACGTCGGGATAGGCAGAGTAAACAGGATGGCCCCGGAGAGAGCGAATCCTAGCGTCGCATCATCCTAGGAGCACGATGCGCGCTCTCAGATACGCCAATATGACGATGGCCGAACTTTGAGTTGGTGAATCGAGAGCAACTGACCACATTATTTTCTTTCCACGTATCGGTCGATGCTTATCTGAGGTTAGATCCGGCGTTTTGGGCGACGCCTGAGACTGCCCACTTCGATCGCTGTATCGCGAGCGTTAGCATCTTCGCTTCGCTCGAGAGGTTGCTTTCTTGGGATGCAGCCCCAAAACAGGATGTGCGTTCGTACCCGACCATCGATTACTCTAGGTTGGAATTGGGCGCACTGCCCATAACCAGACGCTCGTCACGAAAATTATAGCGCCAACCACGACCGCGACTATAGCGACAGTGGCGTACCATGCTGGACTCGCCAGAAATGACAGGAATGCTGGATTGTAAAATGCTGACGCTGCCCAGACCATGACCATACTACTGAGCAGCAATCTTGCGATACGCTCCGATAAGAGAAAAAAAGCGCCTGACGCTATGAGCGTCAACGATGCGATGGCAGGTAACGAATAACATATCCAATGGACAGCAACGCTCGTCGTGAAAACACCCAAGAGCGCGAGGACGACGAAAGATAGGCCGGAGGCGCTTAAACTAAAGAGCACGCCCTCGAGCCATTTCATAACCGCCAACTCTAAGCGCCTCATCGGCAGCCCAATCAGTAACCATATCGTTCCCTTCTGGCGATCCTCGGCGATGATTCGTGCGGGCAGGTTGATGCAGCTTTCTAACAGTATCACGAAGATATAGGCTAAAGCCGCGATGTCTTCATCGTGATACGCAGCTCTGACAATGAAAGGTAGTGCACACAACCACACGACTTGAAGTGCACATTGTTTCCAGCAGAGTTGGATATCGAGGATGGCTAAGGCGATGAACTTCTTAAACATGCCCATCCTTGATAAACTTGCTGGTCAATTGTGGGACGGTGGCTTCGCGAGTTAGAACCTTGTCACGAGTATCGTCCGAAATTATCCGACCGTTTTCTAGCATTATAAAGCGATCGCAGACTGCCTCGATTTCAGATAAATCGTGCGAAGAGACAATGAAGAGAGGGCCGCTTTCGCTGCGAGTCTTTATAATGAAGCGCGACAGTTCGATTCGGGACGGCGGATCGAGATCGTTCCAAGGCTCATCGAGCAGTACAACGGATGCTCCGCGCGCAAGAGCTACAAGCAAACCTAATTTTGCAAGCGTGCCTGTAGATGCTACTCGAACTCGCTTGTCGAGATCGAGATCGAAGTGCTCTGTTAGCTTCCGAGCAGTCTCGTCCGACCACGTCCTGTAAAACGCACGCACAAACCTAAGATGTGTCCTAAGCGTAAGTCCGTCATACCAGATGCGACGGTGTTGAAGAAATGCAAAGCTAGCGAGTCGTTGAACGCCACGCAACTCAACGCCATTCATATAGATGTGTCCCTGGGCGGTTTGCGAAATTCCCGATAGCGCCGTAAGAAATGTTGTCTTGCCCGCACCGTTCACACCGATAAGTCCTATAACGGGCTCCGACAACTTCAACGTTAGAGGCCCAAGAGTGAACCCCTCATATGACTGCCAAAAATCGCGAATTTCCAGATTCATCACACGATATTACGTCGAGGATGCTTGAGCCACTTCTCAAACCTCAGTTAACTACTGAGGCGAGTCGGTTTTCACGGATGCGACGACTCGCCCCTCGGCGTGCGGTAATCGAATCGAGTTGTGATGACGAACTTGGTTGTAATCCCTGAGGATTGCTGATGTCAGAGACCTTAGGTGTACGCGAGAGGTGCTTGCAAGCGGACAACGACCACGCACCTCCGGCGGAGCAGGCTCTTGCGCGTTCGTATGCGTCTCATTCCTGATCTTCGTTGTCCGCTCACTCACCACGTAAGGCCTTTGTAATTCGGCGTTGGCTCTGCCCGAATTACGGGGACGGGCTTAGGCCCGGCTCTCGGCTGTGGCCTTGACAAGCTGCCTGTACCAGATCCGAAAATTGCCCCTACAGCCATGCAAAAGGCGGCAAGGCCAATATTAGGAGTTCTACCTTTGAGCGCTGCTCTACAGACGGCCAACGCTGTAAGCGCCCCCGCAGCTGTATGGGCACCGGGCACGTCACCGGTAAGGCCGAAAGCGTCACCGCCACCGTAGGGACCACTGGAGCAACAGACATAAATTGTGCATCCGGACGGAGCATTATGGGCGGGACATTCGTCAGGCTGAGCCATAACGCCGCGACGATCGTCCGGCGAACCCGGCGCTCCCTCTGGCAGCTGCGACGGCTCCGTTACGATTGTGGACGTTGTCCCCGGACTCGCGGATAAAAGGGATCGATATGCTATGTCCGAGGTGGGTTGACTTGTGCTCAGTCCCAGTGGGTTCCGTTGTGACGACATTCCGGTAGGGTCAACAAAAGCCAGAGAGTTATTCCGATGCCAGGTGGTTGAACCCTGAACTTGCGACGTCCCATAGAACGGCGATCGTAGATCCGGCGACAGCCACTGGCCAGTAATTGGATCCATGGCCCGCGCGCCTTCAAAGGCGTTATATTGATCCGTGATTCCGTCGCTTCCTAACGTGAGTACTGGTCCGAACGTCTGCTCGGCAACAATGTTCGCCGTGGCGTACTCCGCGTAAGCGCTTGAAGATTCAGTCGTGCCTGGTCCGGCACATTGCTGGTTGTAGGAATTGGGCGACGTCCATCCGCCGAAGCCTACGGAATTGTGGCTGGAAACGACGTTTCCGCTCATGTCACGATCCCAGACAATCTGAATGCCCTTAACAAGGTTCGCCTCGCCAAGTATGTTGCCGTCTAAGTCCGTGATCTTAAAATCATCGATACCACCTTGTTTGGTGCTACCGTTAACGGTGTAAAGCAAATTGTTTCCGTCCCATCGGAGAAGCTCGTCTCGATAAGTTCCCGATGAGCTTGTGATCGCTACCGAACGTCCGGATGGCCCCCAAACGTACGTCTTCGTGATTGGGCTGCCGGCAGCTGATGAAAGATTCCCGGCGCAATTTGTGGATCCCGGTTGAGGATAATCGTTCCGAACATCCGAGACGAGGCGGTTTCGTGCGTCGTACGTGCGCGCTAAGGTCTCAGCCGGCGAGACGGGTTGTGTTGATCCGCTCACCTGTCGACCCATCGAATCGTAGGAGTACGTACGATAGGTCGCGTTGGAGTTCGTTATTTGTGAAATTTCGCCACTCAACGGACTGAACGAGGTAACCGGAGCGGTCGCACCACCTTGCACATTCATGGAGCTCATCGCGCCACTTCCAGCAGCCAAAGCCTGGTAGGGCCACGCCGTGCTAAAACTCGAGCTACCCTGCGCTGTATAATTCTGCGAGACGACTTCGCCGCGAACGTTGTAGGTGTACGCTACCGATGTCGACTGACCGGTGCCCCCCCATGCGGTAGGCACGGAAAACCCTGTGGCGTTTTCGATTTCATCCTCAACGTCGTACGACATGTTCGTGTACTGCCCATTCATCGGCAACTTGAGGCTTCCGACTTGGCCGTAACCATTGTACCCGCGCGAGGCCGAAACGAGCTTTAACTGTTCATCCACGATTTGTCCATTGATATTTAGAACTACGGTGAAAGCTGTGCCGGTGTAGGGGTCCGATTGCGACGACATTCGTCCAGCGTTCGTGTAGGTCCAGGAAAACGAGCTTCCACCGGGCCCGGAGAATCCGAGTTGGCTTCCGGGCGTCAACGTCTTGAGTTTGCCGTTGGAAAAATAATCGTAGGTGAGCAGATTTGTGTAGTTGATGCCGGTTCGGCTCGCAGCAGAATCCTGCACGGAAAGCGTGGCGCGAGCTCCGTTGGCGTAGTAGCCGTAAGTATTCGTCGCCGTTCCGTAGGGTGAAGCACCCGTGTTCGATGATGTGACTAGGCGGCCATCCGCATCGTAGGTCCACGTCGATGTCACCAGACTTGCATACGCAGCCGATGCGAGACGGCCATCTGCGTCGGCCTCATAGGACTCATTCGGTGTTGATCCCGCGGTCTGTAGATTTGAATAGGTCACGGCGTTGCGCATTCCTCGCGCATCGTAACCGAACGTCGACACCTGACCGTAAGCGTCCGTTTGTGTGCTCAGAAGTCCTAACGTGGCCGAACTGGCATCATACGTCGCTCTATACTGAGGGCCGCTAGTCAAGTAGGCCAGTGCATACACGGAAGTCGTCCGATCGAGAGGATCGAATGTTTGCCCGTTTGTCGCATTCCACGTAGGCGTTCCGGACGGCGTGCCAGACTGCGTTCCGGTCGGCGACCACTCTTGCGTCCCGTACATTTCGCCATACGCTTTGAGCCCACTGTTCGATCCGATACTCACGGTCCCACCCTGCGTGAGATCGTAGAGATTACGAATCATCGTGCTGAACGAGAAGAAATCCGTGGCATCGTGCGGATATACCGTCTCGACAAGCCGTCCGGGCCCATCGTAATAATATGAAGTAACGCCGGCGACGTTTCCATAGTGATGCGTCATCGACGTTTGATTTCCATCCGCATCATAGGCGAAGATGGTGCCCATTCCACCACCATACTGGTACTGAGCCGCGTTCTGCGTCAACTGAACCTGACCATCAGGATAGTACGCGGTGTAGGAAGCGACGTTATCGGCATCAATCGTCGATAATGGACGATTCATTCCATCATATGCCGTCGTCCAAGTCCCAACGCCATCGTTCTGTGTCAGGACGTCGCCATACGCGTCATAGGTGAACGTCTGCGTCGGAGTCCATAGACTTTGATCGTTTTGGGTGATCGATGCTCCTGTACGCGATGTAGGCAGACCATAATCGGTACCTCCCTGAGACGATGGGTTGTACGCTATTGTCGTGGTGTAACCCAAAGGAGTCGTGGTTGATGTGAGCTCCCCGAACGGCTCGGCCGACGTCGGCGTAAATACATTTCGCGTCGCTCCGGACGCCGATGGACAAAGCGTCATGCTATTTGAGGGCCGGCTCGTCCAGTCCATTGCATTTTGATTTGACCAATGCTGATCGCACGATGCAATCACATTGTGATTCGCGTCGTACGACGTGTAAGTTGTCGGTCGGAACATACCTTCAGTGGTTGTCGTCGATGGATACCCGATCGCGGTAATGTCTCCATAACCGTCGTTGGCGTAATCGGTTTCGTACCCCCGAGCATCAATCGCTGAAATGAGCTGATTATCGCCGTCCCATACATGCTGAGTAAGGAGGTATGTCGTTGGGGATGTGTACGATTCGGTAGATGTGATGCGTCCAGTTGAATCGAACACATACTGCTCGTAGTGTCCGTCGGTGTCCCCGACGTTCGAGTTGCCGCTACTCGGATAATTGACGGTGACCGAACGCCACACCGTTAGGCCCGTTGGTTCGGAAGGTTGAATCGGTCCCGAATTCGTTCCGTCAGCGATTGTCGGGTTCACGTAGCCACTATAGTTAACACCCGAAACCAGCCCACTCGCGTTATAGCTGAGGGTAGCCCAACCGCCATCGCTGGAGCTAATATTTTGACGAGGATCTACAATTGTCTGCATCTGATACGACGATGCAGGCGACACGTAGTTATGGCTCTCTTCGAGTGTGGTGGCGATGTTGTTTCCAGGGCGCGTCACACTGATGAGATTCGCGTAGTTGTCGTACGCATATGTGACCTGATGTCCGTCAGGCCACGTCAAGCTTGACAACAATCGTATGCTATTGAAATTGGCAAAGCTCAATGTCAATGCCATTCCATCTTCCGCCGTGACGACGACCTGATTGAGGTTTTCTGCAGTCGAAGCATCACCGTTATCAAACGAATACGTCAGCGTCAGACTATTATTCGTATTTCGCCCGTAAATCGACGCGAGTCGCCCGGCGAGTCCCGCCGTTGCCTGAGGCTGTGTTGGAAGGTTGAATACGTAAACAGTCCCGTCCGTCTGGGTCCATTGGACTGCGGTTTCAAGCAGCTGGAGTTCAGCATGAATGCCAGACGGGGGAATATAACCGCCGCTGCCGTCCGGCGTGTAGTCGAGGCGCGCTCCGTCGACCGTGAAGACGCTAATGCCGCCGGACGTGTTGTTGGCGACGCGAATGTCGTATGTGCACGTCCAGCCGTTCCCGTAATTCGAGGGAATGGAACCGTCCGTCCCGAGATTGTCATGCGTGCTTTGCGAATTGTACGAGCGCGCGAACGATAGCGAGATACCCTTATGCGGAACGCTAACATCGCTCGCAAGAAAGACCAGGTTTCCCGTCGCAACATTAACGTCGAAGGCGCCGGCGCCGGGAACCGCGCTACCGTAGTAGGTCCACCAAGGCAGTATTCCTGTTGTCGATCCAACGGAGTTATTGACGTTCATCGCCCGTCGTGCTGCAGCGACTGCGCGATTCGCATCCAGGGCTACTGAGGTAGTGGACTGCGTTACTGACGCAGTCGGCAACGTACGGGCACTTTGCGCCGGGACTACCACACGTGTTCTTGTCGCCGATTGCGGAGCAGGGCGGAGACTTGGATGAAGGTTTGCAGGCACGGTCCCGGCACGATGGTGCGGGAGCTTAAAGCCCGATGCCCATGGCCGAAAATGACGAGCTGCGGTATCGACCGGCGTTCCTCGCCCGGGACGAATAGCGATCGCCGGCTGAACGCGGGCTGGAAGCGACGCAACAAGAGGCGGATGTTTCCCGTTTACGCTCATTGGTTGACCAGAATGCAGTACCGCAGTCTGAGCATTTGCGGGCAGAGCCGGAATGCTCAAGATCGTCGTTGACGCTGCGAGTAGAACCGAGCAAAGGCGTCGCAACATACATCTTCTCCGTAAAGGGAATCAGCACGCCGATCTTACGGCGTTTGATATCACGATACGCAATGCACGAGCAAGGACAAGCTTCAAACGTGCACGACAAATACTGCACGGTTGCGAGGAATTGAATGCACCAACATTATCGCTGCACAATTCTGCTAGTGAGATCGCTTCCGGATCGGAGAGCCAGGGATGGCTGTGGATCTCCGCCCATAGATGCCACGAGGATATCCACTTATGCGCGATCTTGATTCACGGGAACGCGGATCGTGCGATCCTCCGCGAGTTCGATGGCGACACGCCGGCCGACGAGTTCGCTCGACGTGACTCACTTACGCCAACAAGATTTATCTTTGGCGCACGAAGTGCGGGCAGGAGCTCGACCGATTCGGGCTCGGCTTAGGCGCTCGTCGCCTGACTTAATTGAGAGATCGAGATCTCGTGCCAGGTCTAGAGCGTCAAAAAGACTTTGGTGCCGACCAATGGCAAGCACCGATTGCAAGCGTTGATGGGATCGTAAAGTCGTTTATGCGCATACGACCTTATGGGATACGTTCACATCGCCCGCAACGAAAACTAAATTGCCGTTCGCAACATTGACATAGTGGCTGCCCGTACCTGCCACTGTGCCGGTATAATATGTCCACAAGGGAAGCAGACCCGTCGTCGAGCTAACGCTATTGTTGACACTCATGGCCCGTCGTTCGGAAGAGGCTCCGTGGTGAGACTCTGCTATCGAGTTGAGTCTCCCCGAAGCTGTAACCGTAGACACGGGGCGGGAAACAGCGGCCGGCGCTAAGACTCGCGCTCTCGTGCTCGATTCTGGAATATTTTGCACGTTGCCATGTTGATTGATCGGAGGCGGAACTGCACGATGGTGAGCAAGCCGAAAGCCGGTTTAAGGTTCGGCTCGCGAGACATCCGATAGTGGGTACGGCTCAGACTCGCAGCTCAGTCTCCAATTACGAGTTCCTTGCGAGGCGACTCAATGTGCTTGTGGAGCTCCTCTGTGAGACGAAACATCGCTAGCCAAAGCGCGACGGCAACGTCCACAACCGAATGCAGACCGAAAACGTTCCGATCGCCAACGCGCTCGCTACAAGAAAGATAAGGCTGTCGTTGAGTGGTTGCGGCCAAGGAGTAAAGCCGCCATTTACAAGATCAATCAGACCCACGTATGCAAAAGAGACTACTAGCATGACGTATGATGCGATCGCTGCGTCAAACACCAAACTCAAGCCGGTTGCGGTTATGGTCAGGGGTGGAACGGCTATTAGGGCGAGGATCAACCACATCAGGATGCCATTCGGAGGAACGATTGCGAACCACCCAAGCACCACCAAGGGAACGAAAAGCGACCCAAGCCCCAAGATGAAACTCTCCAGAAGTTTCATTATGGCGAGCTCGAGACGCGTTACACACAGGGACAGCAGTAATCTAATCATTCGTTTGTTGCGATCCCTTGCGATGATGATTGTCGGAACTACGCTTACGCCGAAGATCGCGACGACAATAGCGACGAATGCCTTGGAAGTGGTGCTGGACTGAGGGTTTGGCACTACCCCCACGATTGCAAAGAATGAGACCATGTATATCAAGAAACTCTTTGCGTGAAGTAGCATATCGTGCCAGAGTAGCCTTGCAAAAGTTCTAGGCATCGAACCCCCAGGGGGAATTTGATCAGCGGCCACATTCGCATGCTTTCCGACGCGACGCGAGGTGAGGGCCTTGAAGTCATGAATCAGACCGGAATTTGAAGCCCGCCGCGTCGCCTACTAACCCGGGCATGCATTTGCTTGGTCAGCCAACAGCCTCTTAGGACCTTTGGGATCTTTGAGATTGATCTTAATGATCGGGCCTTTTCGCCGCAACAGACTAACCTGCTGCCCGACGCATCCGCCGTCGCAAGAGTCACCGCCGCAAGTGACGCCCGAGACGGTCATTGTGGATGTGGATGTATTGCTTGGCACTTGCACTTGGGTGAAGTTCGGTAAGAAATCCGATGGGCCAACAGACACACCGACAACAGTTATATTGATGGGTATGGTCGAAATAGCCAAACCGCCGCCGACAATACCGAGCACACATTCCGGGAAGTATTCAGGCGCTTTCGTGCAGACATTCCTCACGCCCCGCATCAGATTAGATTCCATCGAGAACGGGGTCATACCGTAAAGCGGATTTGTGATGGTGACACTCCCGGTTCTTACAACTGGCGCGACGGGAAGAATCGCCGGAACAGGTTGTCCAGGCCCAGGCCAAATGACCCCAATGCCGCCGGTAGCGTCAGTGCTCATAAGACTGCGTCTAGCGCCACCCGGCGAACCAGGCGCGGCATCTGGAAGCTGAGTCGGATCCGTGACGGCCGAGGACGTTGCCCCCGGACTCGCCGCTCCGAGGGATGACCATCCCGCTTCGTTCATTGATCGTGGGTAGCTCATACTGCTTCCGAGTTGATTTCGATACGCCGACACCCCACTTGGATCCACATATGCAATCCAGTTATTTTTGTGCCACGTTGAAGGCGGTTGCGACTGGCCACGGAGGTTTGGCCCAGTCCACCGACTCGTCACCGTATCCCATGCGCGAACGCCCTCGAACGCGGATATCGGCGTAGAAAGTCCGTCAGATCCATTTGACTTCAGCGCCCCAAATGGGTTTGCGTTGACGTACGTGTTTGCGTAGGTAGTCGTCGACGGAGGCGGTCCCGCTTCGCATCGCTGCGCATATGGGTCCGGTGCAGTCCACCCGCCGAAACCGCTGGCATTATGACTGGAAACAACCGTTCCAGTCATATCACGGTCCCACACCACGATCGCGCCCGTATTCGGATTAATGTCGGCGAGCGCATTGCCGCTCAAATCGTTGACCCGAAAGTCATTCATGAAGCCGACCTGACGCAACACCGGTCCCTGGAGTGTATAGATGAGGTTCGGACCGTCCCAATGGAGGGTTTGGGGGGGACCCGGCTGCCCGCCTCCACCGCTATTGCCTTCCGTAACCTGACTGACGTGACCAGAAGGCCCGTAAATATAGCTCTCGGTTGGGTTTGTCCCCGTCGTTGGAAGGTTTCCCGCACAATCAGCTGGGCCCGAAGCGGGAAAATTTTGATACACGACGCTGAGTGGACGACTGCGTCCATCGTAGGTTCTCGCAAGCGATGGTGAACTCTGCGTCGACGTCTGATTATTCACTAACCTACCGAGTAGATCGTACGAATACGTCCGGTAACCACTCGTTGCGTTGGTGATCTGCGTCGGCGATCCTGACAGTGGATTGAACGCGACAGTCGGTGAAACTGCGCCACCGGCGACGTTTGTGTTGAGCATGACGCCGTTCGCGGAGGACAACGCCTGGTACGGCCACGATGTACTGAAGCTCGAGCTTCCCTGCGCCGTGTAGCTTCCCGTCGTATTTTCACCACGCACGTTGAAACCGTACGAAACCGTCATTGGAGTGAGATTCGAGGTCCCCGGCGCGTAGAATCCCGTGGCGGACGTCAATTCGTCTTCTAAATCGTAGATGAGATTTGAATACGCGCCCGTCATTGGGAGTGTAAGGGTTTGAGGCTGTCCATATGCGTTATACGTCCAGCTTTCGGGAACGAGCTGATAGCTCGAAAGATAAGGCACTGAAGCGCTCACGGTAGAGCCGGTAAAGGGGTCTGACTGTGTACTGATCCGACCAGCCGCGGTATACGTCCACGAAAATGATCCCGGCGAAACGATCCCCGGAGTCAACTTCTTCAACTTTCCATTCGCAAAGTAGTTGTAGGTCAGAAGGTTCGTATACGTCTTGTTGATCGTGTTGTCGGTTACCGACACCGTAGACCGAGCACCATTGCCGTAGTATCCGTACGTAAAGACCTCTGAGCCCGATGCCGTGACGAGTCGCCCGTCCGAATCATAGGTCCACGCCTCCGTTGCCGGAGTTGAGTATGTTGACGATGCAAGACGACCATCTGCATCTGCCTTATATGTCTCGTTCGGCGTCGAACCGGACGTTTGGAGATTCGAGTACGTCACGCTGTTTCGCATACCACGCGCATCATAAGCATACTGCGCAACTTGACCGAAGGCGTCCGTTTGACTGTATATGAGACCCGCGTAGCTCGAATTCGGAATTCCATTATGTGCACTGGTATCGTACTTTGCCGTATACTGTGCCGAAGACGAGAAGCCCAGTTGATACTGTATAATTGTTCGGTTGAGCTGATCGTAGGTCTGGCCGCTGATCGTGTTCCACGCCACCGTCCCAGTTGGGCTCCCTGATTGGGTCCCTGTCGGTGTCCATTCTTGCGTTGCGAATTGCTGACCGTACGCCTTCAGTCCAGAATTCGATCCGATTGAGACCGTACCACCTTGAGTGAGGTCATAAAGGTAGCGCTTCATCTCTGAAAAGGAGAAGAAATCCGTCGAATCGTGTGGATACACGCTTTCGACGAGCCTACCTGGACCGTCATAATAGTACGACGTCACGCCGGCAACGTTTCCGTAATGGTGCGTGATCGACGTTTGATTTCCATCGGCATCGTATGTGACGATCGTGCCCGTCCCCGCTGCATGTTGATCGGCTGTCGACGTCATCTGCGTCTGGCCGTTCGCATAGTAAGCCGCGTAGGACGTCACATTGTCGGGATCTGTTGTGGACAAAGGTCGATTCATCCCATCGTAAGCTGTCGTCCACGTACCAACACCGTCATAGCGCGAAAGGACATTGCCGAAGCTATCATATGAGTTCGTTTGGAGCGGCGTCCACACGCTCTGGTCGTTCTGCGTGATCGCTGTCCCCGTCTGGGAGGTCGGTAAACCGTAGTCGCTTCCGCCTTGAGACGAGGGATTATACGCGATCGCCGATGTGTATCCGAGCGGGGTCGTCGACGAGGTCAGCTCGCCGAACGGTTCCGCGGACGTCGGCGTATAGACGTACCGCGTGGTTCCGGATGTCGAAGGGCAGAGCGTCATGCTGTTAGATGGCCTAGTCGTCCAATCCATTCCATTGAGATTTGACCAGTGTTGGTCGCACGATGCGATAAGATTATGGTTTGCGTCGTACGAGCTATAGACAGTCGGTCGAAACGTGCCTTCTGTTGTCACAGTCGAGGGCGACGCAATCGCCGTAATATCGCCATAGCCATCGTTTGCATAATCCGTCTCGAGGCCGCGCGCGTCAATCGTGGAAATGAGCTGATTATCGCTGTCCCATCCGGCCTGAGCTGTTAAATAGATGGTTGACGAAATATATGATTCGGTCGTCGTGATGCGCCCAAGCGAATCGAAGACATACTGCGTCATGTGGCCGTCGGTATCGCCGACATTCGAATTGCCGGCGCTTGGATAGTTGATTGCAACGGATCGCCACACAGTGAGACCCGTCGGCTCCGATGGCTGAATTGCGCCTGAATTCGTCCCGTCGGAGATTGTAGGATTCACGTATCCGCTGTAATTTAAGCCAGACACCTCGGCGTTAGTGTTGTATGTCATCGTAACCCATCCACCGTCGCTGGAATTGAGATTCTGGCGAGGGTCGACGATTGTTTGCAGCTGGTGCGAGGTCGCCGGTGAAAGATAGTTATGACTCTCTTCAAGGGTTGCGGCGATATTGTTGCCTGGACGCGTCACGCTGATCAGATTTGCATAATTATCATAAGCGTACGCGACTTGATGCCCATCCGGCCATGTCAACGTCGCTAAGAGCCGTATGCCGTTGAAATTCGCGAACGCTAACGTTATCGCCAGTCCGTCCTCCGCGGTGACGACAACCTGATTAAGGTTTTCAGCGTTCGACGCGTCGCCATTGTCAAACGAGTATGTCAACACGAGATTACTATTCGTGTTGCGTCCGAAGATAGAAGCTAGCCGTCCGGCTAAGCCCGCCGTCGCCTGAGGCTGCGTCGGCAGATTAAAGACATACGCGGTACCGTCGGTCTGAGTCCATTGTACCGCGGTCTGAAAGAGTTGAAGTTCAGCATGCACGCCAGGCGGCGGAACGTAACCCCCGCTGCCGTCTGGCGTGTAGTCGAGACGTGCTCCGTCGGCTGTAAAGACGCTGACGCCTCCCGACGTGTTGTTGGCGACGCGAATGTCATACGTGCCCGTCCACCCATTACCATAGTTGGACGGGATTGAGCCATCGGTGCCGAGATTATCGTGCGTGCTCTGCGAATTGTAAGAACGCGCCATGTTCAGCGGCACGCCTTTGTGTGGCACGCCCATATCGGTCGCGAGAAACACCATATTGCCGTTCGCCACATTGACCTCGTAGCCGCCGGCGCCAGGGATCGCTCCCGTATAATATGTCCACCAGGGTAAGATGCCCGTCGTCGAAGCTACGCCGTTGTTGACACTCATGGCGCGCCGCTCGGAAGACGTTGCGCGATTAGAGGACGCGACCGTGGTTGTTCTCGCCGTCGTTGCTGCGGGAGCGGAAGGCGCGGGACGCGTAACCGTTGCCTGCGCGATCACTCTCGCTGACGTCAACGGACGAGTCGCCTGCATACCCCCACGCTGATTCGTCGGTCCAGGCGCCGTTCGGTGATGATCCATCTCGAATCCGGTGGCCCATGGACGAAAGTGCCGAGCCGCCGTATCTACGGAGATGCCGGGACCTGGCCTGACTGCTTCTGCTGGCCGAACGCGCGCCGGAAGAGACGCCGTAATTCTGACTCTTTTCGCGTCTACACTCATTGGCTGGCCGGTTTGAAACCCGCCAGACTGAGCCTTCGCCGGCAACGCGTGAACATTGAGGAACATCGTTGACATTGCGAGGGTGATCGCGCAGAAGCGTCGCAGCATACACCTTCTCCGTAAGAGAGAATTTCGCGCCGACTATGCGGCGTCTCAACTACGAAGATATGCGACCGTCAACGTTTGCGAAATCTCAAAGTACGCTACACAAATGTTGATCATTTGTGATAGGGCCGTCGCTCGCCGGTAAAACGCTCGCCGCACTTACTATTGTGAGATCGAGATTGGAATGCGGACCGTTGACGAAATGCTATCGGCTCGAGACGCCGTCACGACGAGCTGTGTTGATTGCTGACTATCCAGACCAGCAGTGCTGAACTTATACGCCCCCTGCCATTGGCCGGAGCCGGTCTGCGCCAGAGGCACGACATTCGAGCCACCAACGGGCCCAATGGTGACCTTTGTCACGTTGGTTGTCGTAACGACCGCAACGTTCACCGGAATATTGTTGCTCAAGACTGTCGGCGCAAAGTTTACGTAGAATATTTGTGCTGCATCCGTTGCACGCGCAAAGTTATTGCTCGGTGCCGCACCGAACGTGAATGTGTTCGTAGCCCCGAAGGCCGATGGTGTCGACGCTGGCACGGGTTTTGCCGTAACTTCGGGTGCGAGCATCCGCGTCGGTTGGACCGGGGACGCCGACGATAGTGCGCCGCGAATTAGGGGCAATACCGTTCCCGCCGGCAGAGTCGGCAGTGGTCGCGGAGTTGGAATGTTCGGAACCCTCGATCCAATTGGTGCAGCTTGCTCGCCGTCTTTAAGGATATGCGGGGTTACGACGATGACGAGCTCGTTGCGGGTGTTTGACACGTTATTGTTCTTGAACAAACCACCCACAAGAGGCACGTCTCCCAAGACGGGTACCTTATTGACGGTCTTGCTGTCTTGCTCCTGAATGAGTCCGCCAATAACGAGTGTTTGATTATCGAGAAGTCGAACCGTTGTTTGCGTATCGCGTGTCGAAATCTCCGGCACGCCATTGAGGATGCCCGAGAGACTGTTCACGACCGGGTGAAGGGCAACCGTGACACCTCCCTCCGCGTCGACGATCGGCGTGATGTCGAGGTTTACGCCAGTCTGAAATGTCTGCAGCTGCTGCGTGACAATGGTGCCGACACCACCTCCGGCCGTTGTCAGAATCCCGATCGTGTCGCCTGCCCGAATCGAAGCCGTGTGACCGGATAAGGTTGTTATTCGCGGATCCGCAAGAACGTACGCCGTTCCGTCTTGGATCAGAAGGTTGAGTTCAGCAGTTAATGAGAGCGGCGTTCGCGTTATCGTCTGTAGTCGCTGAATCTGGTACTGCCCGTTTGCGTTCAAAGGAGGCGTTAGCTCCGAAAATGTTGTCGCAATGATCGGCTGCGGCAATTCGAGACCGAGATTGCGTGCTGTCTGAATGTCCATCTCCATGACGACCGTATCGAGAACCACGAGGGGTTGCGGTACGTCCAGCGCCTTCAGGAAGTTCTTTGCGATTCCAATGCTGTACTGACTTCCCATCAACACAATCTGGGCAGTGTTCGGAAGTGGCGAAATCTTCAGATCTGGTGCCAGCGTCTGCATCGCTTGGGTCAGCGCCGTCGCCATGTCAGTTGTGCTCTGCTGGGCACCACCAGTCGCATTTGGGACCGCCGATCGAAGCGTCACAATCTCAAAGCTTCCGCCACCCGCCCCGGGTCCGGCCGCGCTGCCGGACAATGATGACGCGTTTCCATCGAGTTGTGCTATCGCATCGGCGATCCGCTGTTGCTCATCCGGCGCTGCTGCAGCGGTGATGACATTCAGCGCCTTGTCGGCAGTGATTGCCACCGTCGGGAATCCCTTCGCCAAGACATCCGCAAGAGACGTTGCATCGACCGTCCGAATCTTGTAGACCTGTGCGTACCGTGCGTTGAATGGTGGAAGATCGAGCGAGGCAGCAAGTGTTTTCGCCTTCGCCACGTCTTCGGGCGCACCAGTTAGGACGACGGCGGTGCCTGCGACTGAGACTCGAACATCCTTCACTTCCAGGCTGATTGCACGCGCAATATCCTTCGGATTTCGATGGACGATCTTTACCGTCTCGTAGGCCGCGGGCTTCGCCGGCGACGTTGGTGGAGCATCGAGTGAGGAGAGTAGCTGTCGTATCTGTGTTAGATCCTGCGGCGTCGCACGAACGAGAATCGCTCGCGGGGTCGCAATTGAGAATCCCGCCCTCGGGAACATTGCCTTCAGCGTTTGTACGGCAACCTTGGCACCGATCGTATGGACAGATTCAATCTCTGCGACCGGGTCAGTCGGGTTCTTGATGTCGAGCGTCTGCGCAATTGAGCGAATCGAGTTCAATTCGTCCGGCTTGGCGCGAACGACTATGCTGTTCGTCGCTTTATCGACCGCGATCGTAATCTTTGGAAACACCTTTCGAAGAACGGTAGCAGCGTGGTCGGCCGCAATAACCTGAAACGCGATGGAGCTCGCTACTTCATCTGAATCGCCTTGTTCCGACTCCGTCGCTGGTTGGATCACGTAGGAACCTGCTTGGGCTCGAAAACTCAAATGTATCGGAGCCAAGATTCGACGCAAAGCGTAGTCGACGGTCACATTGTGCACAACGATCGTCGTCCGACCGTGAACCGCATCGGACGAAATGATTTCTACATGACCCGCCTTTGCTAGACGTCGCAGAACCGAGGCCGTCGGCTCGTTATGCGCTTCCACGGAAACGAGTCCCGATGATATTGCCCGATCGACCGGCAGACATGCGAGTATGCCGATGATCAGTAACGCTACACGGAGACGCCGTGTCACGATGCGACGCAAGCCAAAGGAAAAACGCTGGATACCACAGTCCCTTGAGGCGCCTTCAAGTGCTCAACCACCTCGGATATTACACGAAGGCAATCGTGGCCCTGAGTAACAGTCACTCAGACTAGTCCTTAACTCCCGGAGCTCGCGTCGCCATTTGCAGCCGCCTCTTCAAGCAGGCCACTAAGGAATGCCGCAGCCACGAGCTGCGCGCGAGATCGCACGTTGAACTTAATGAAGAGGATGCGTACGTAGCCTTCAACAGTCGCCTTTCTACGCTCGAGCTTGACAGCAATCTCCTTACTGTGAAGGCCCGCTGCTAGAAGCGCAATGACACGGCGCTCGAGATCGGTGATCTCTTCAATACCGCAGTGACGGAAACGTCTCTCCATATGCCTCCGAAATTCAAAGCATCTCGGCAACTAATCATCGTTGGCGGGACGCACATTGAGATTACATTCTTTGACGCGCAATGTCATTCGGCAAAACTAACCGTTATAATTGAGCATCATTATTACCGGGGACATCTGCTGAGTCTCGTTACGGTTTACATCACGAAACGCAATATTTCGCGCGATAACTCTACAGATATGGACGCTGGATTGAAGAGATCGTCGTAGTCGAATAACACGTCGAGTGCGTCGTCGATCAAGATGCGTGCGAGTTGGTATTGCGGTGATGTGTCGCGCTGCTCGGATCGCTCAACGATAGCCGCGATCAGTCTGCGATCAACTTCGCAATCCCGGTTCATGACCTGCCTCGGCTCC
>Ga0206883_1002_pt1 | contig 26565 bp, 25 predicted proteins | sample Alteio_BWOrgCont_2_FD_152910 | JGI IMG/M metagenome (GOLD analysis project Ga0206883, IMG submission 152910) | Enriched cells from forest soil in Barre Woods Harvard Forest LTER site, Petersham, Massachusetts, United States -... | ecosystem: Environmental > Terrestrial > Soil > Temperate forest > O... | reverse complement strand
GTATCGCACGCCGGGTGCGCGCGAACTGCTCGATGCGGTTGCGCTCTCGCACGTGCCGACGATGTCGATCATGAACATGCCGCCGCTGACGTACGTCAAGCGGATCCCCAGCCTCGACTACAAGCCGCTCGAAAATGCGTACACGGACGCCAGCGTGTGGCAGAACTTCGATCCCGCGGTGTTCACGCTGTGCAGTCCCGATCCGCAAGCGTTTCGTCCGCCAGATGAGCCGCCGAACGTTCTGCAGGTAACGTTGCCGACGAATTTCAAAGCCGCGCGTTTTAATTCCGATGCGCACACGCAGATGCTACGCGACATGCAAGAAGACGTCGAGAACGTGCGCTACGGCGACGAACAGCTCGAGCTGCCCGTCAAGCTCAAAGTGCACGACTCGATCTTCGTTCCCTTAGCCAAGTGGGCGATGTTGATCACCGGCAATTATCGCTGCGTGCAAAAGGATGAAGCCCGCTCGATTCGCGACGCTGTCCACGCGGATGAGCAGACGTCGCGCGAAACGTACGATTGGGTTCGCAAACTGTGCATTTCGCTCGGCGCTTCGCCGAACGACCTCGTTCCGTTCGAGAAGTACGCAGCGGCTGCGCTCGGACTCTCGCGTCCGTCATCGGCGGCGCGCGCGCTCTTCGCCGGCGCACCGAACATCGAACGCGTCGACCGTCTCGTGCAAGGCATCGCAGCCCAAAAGGGAATGCACTTGGCCGTTCTCGACGAGACCGTCAAGATGGTCGACGAGCGTCTCGCCAAGAACCGCGAAGCAGCGCTCGCGAAAGCCTAGAGGCTACTTAACCTCAATAGATTCGGCGCCATCCCACTGCCCTTGTCCGCGATCGCGCACGACCGTTAGCGTGCAGCGGTCGCGGTAGTATGCGGCGACGGTGTCCTCTTTGTTGGTCTCGGCGATCTTCGAAAATTTCGAGCCCGCGCTGAGGAATAGTCCCTTACGGAAGTCTTCCATCGCGCTCTCAAATTGCTCGAGCGTCGCAAGTTTGTGCTCGCGCAGTTCCTGCGGATCGGGGTTGAAGCACTCGTAGATCTCGACGCTGCGCTTCTTGCCTTTGGCTTTGACCGCACCGAGGTGGCGGAGCATGAATTTGTTGTCGGCGTCGATGCCATCGACGACCGCTTTGCTTAGCAGCAGTCCGACACCGAACGTCTTGGTAAGGCCCTCGATGCGCGAAGCAACGTTCACGGCGTCCGCGATGACCGTCGTTTGCATCCGGTTGCCTTCACCGACCGTACCCAGGATAAGCTCGCCGCGGTGCATGCCGATGCCAATCTCGATCGGCACGTAGCCCGCGCGCCGGCGCCCGGCGTTGTAGCGATTGACTTGATGGAGAATCTCGATCGCCGCGTCGAGCGCATCGTTGGCGTTTCTCGGAAAGAGCGCCATGACCGCATCGCCGATGTACTTGTCGATGAATCCGTGATGATTGCGGATGATCGGCGTAACGTGCTTGAGGTACGAATTCAGGAAGTTAAAGTTCTGCTGCGGCGTCAGCTGCTCTGAGAGCGCGGTGAAATCGCGAATGTCCGTGAAGAAGACCGTCATGTCACGCTGGACGTGATCGCCGAGCTTGACCTCCGCAATCGTCTGCTTGTCGAGGTTGTCGAGAAACTCGCGCGGGACGAAGCGTGCTGACGCGTCGGTGACGAGCTGAAGCACCGCGGTCTCATCGGGATCTTTCGAGCTCGATTGGACGGTGAAGTTCGGCGTGCGCTTACGCTGGAGCGCGAGGACAAGGCGCCGGGTGACGAGCAGCGGATTCTTGTCGTCGAACGGCGTGGTAAGGAAATCCTCGGCGCCGCGCGCGAGGCAGGCCTGAACGCGATCCGGGTTGCCTGCGGGTGCCGTGATCAAGACCGGAACGTGGAAGGGTGTCCCGTTCGCCGCGCTCGCCGTTCGCAAGAGCGTTTGAATGTCGGCACCGGCTTGCATGACATCGACCAGTAAGACGTCGATCGAACGCTTGCGGATCATTTCATCGGCCTCGGCCGGCGCAGCGTAGCTAAGCTCACCCAGCTTCGACTCATTGATCATCGTCTCGAGCGTTTGTCGGTCGGTGTCCTTGCCTCCAACCCAAACGATTTTCGGTGGTGACGGCAAAACGTGGCTTCCCTTGTGAAGAGGTCGAAGGACAGACGTTCTGCACACCGGCCATCCTCGCCCTCGGGAACCGGAACAAGGCAAGCGAGGCAAAGGAGGGGCGGCACGGGTTAAGGAAAGTGTGACTGCGCGGATGTGGCTTGTCTGTAGCCCGCCGCCGTAAGACTTTTTTAAAAACAACTAAGCAGCGCGACGTCGCTCGCGCGTTATAGCCGACCCTCATGGGAGAGGTCCGCGCGCGCCGGGGTGGCTCCGCTCACGAAAGGCCCCTTTGTCTACCGATATCCTGATCTCGAGCGATCCGTGGGAGAACCGCGTCGCGATCCTCGAGGATGAAAAGCTCGTCGAGTATTACGTCGAGCGCGAAGAAAAAATAATCGGCTCCATTTATAAAGGAAAAGTACAGAACGTACTTCCCGGAATGGGAGCCAGCTTTGTCGACATCGGCCTCGGCCGTAACGCGTTTCTCTATGTCGACGACATCAACAAGCAACCGCTAAACATCGGCGACGTCGAAATGACGCAAGGCCGCAGCGGATTCACGATCAACGAGAAGGTCAGTCGCGGTGACGACGTCCTCGTGCAGGTCGTCAAAGAACCGCGCGGGCTCAAGGGCGCGCGCGTCTCCACCAACATCTCGCTACCCGGTAGGTATCTGATCTTGATGCCGACCGGCAAGTACAGCGGCGTTTCACGTAAGATCGACAACGCGACCGAACGCGAGCGTTTGCGCAAGATCGTACAGCGCATTCGGCCGGAAGGCATGGCAACCGTCGTGCGCACCGCAGCCTCCGGCGTTTCCGATGCTGAGCTGATCGCCGATCTCGGCGTGCTCTTGCGGATGTGGCACGGCATTGTCGAGCAATACAATCGCGCACCGTCGCCGTCGTTGCTGCACAAAGACATGAATCTCGTCTTCAAGGCAGCACGCGACTTCATCACGGTCGATGTCGGCAAAGTTCTCGTCGACGACCAAGAAGAGTCCGACAAGATCAAAGATTTCATGCGGCTGCTCGGCCCGCAGTACCTCGATCGAATCGAGACGTACACCGGCGGACGTAAGCTCTTCGCCGATTATCATGTCGACGACGAAGTCGGCAAGCTGATGCGCCCCAAGGTTAATCTGCCTTCAGGCGGGTCAATCGTCATCGAGACGACCGAAGCGTTCACGGTCATCGACGTCAATAGCGGCAAGTTCACGGGCGGCCGCAATCTCGAGGACACGATCCTCAAGACGAATCTCGAAGCTGCCTCCGAGATCGCGCGCCAAGTGCGCCTGCGCGACATCGGGGGCATTATCGTTTGCGACTTCATCGATATGCGTCGCGAATCAAGCCGCAATCAAGTCATCGAGATGCTCGAGAAGGGTTTACGCCGCGACCGCACGCGCTCGACGATTCAATCGTTCTCTGCGCTGGGTCTGCTCGAGTTCACACGTAAGCGTGTCGGACGCGATCTCGCGCAGCAGTTGCGCTCATCCTGTCCGTCGTGCAGTGGCCTCGGGACGGTCATGTCACCGGAAACCGTTGCGATCGATGCGTTCCGCAAGATTCGCGAACACCACCACACGCACACCGGCGCCAACGGCAAGCCCATTCACGTCGTCTCTTCGCCGACGGTCGCCGCACAGATCGACTATTGGTATGAAGACGAACTCGATGCGCTTTCAACCGAACTCGGCAGCAAAATCGACGTTCGCGTCGATACGGCGCTGGGTCCCGACCGCATGCGGATCGTCAGCAATGGCGAGGTCAAGAAGCTTCCGCTGACCGTACGCGTCGGCGACGAGCTCGAAGTTGACATCATTTCAGCCGGGCTTCCCAATGCGAGCTCCGGATTGGCCGTGATCGACGGACGTTTGGTCGAAGTCGAGAACGCCGCCGGCGCCGTTGGCCAGAGCATGAAGATCAAAGTGATCGACATCGACGAAGCCGAGACGGAGATTCTCGCCGAGCTGCGCACGCCGCCGGCCGGTGAAGACCTGTCCTCACGTCGCCGTCGCCGCCGAGGTGGACGCGGCCGCAAGCGCCCGCTCACCGCAGCCGAGCAAGCCGAAGAGCTGCGTGAATTGGCCGAAGAGGCCGAGCGCGGACTCTCTGCGCGGAGCGCCGGGATCGGCATTTCGACCGCTGATGAAGCCGAAAGCGAAGCTGCAGCCGAGAAAACAAAAGCCTCACAGTCCTCAGCGGAGATGTTCGAGAAACGCGCCGATGAGGCCAATGTCGTCGGCGTCGCTGAGGCCGCATCGTTTTCGCCCGGAGCGCAAAACGGCGAAGAGCACGTCGGTCGCCGGCGGCGTCGCCGTCGTCGCCGCGCGCGGCATTCGATCGATCAAATTCTGCAAACGAACGTCCCCGAAGGCGCGCCCGCACAACAGAGCACCGCTGAACCTAAGGGTGTGGGTGAAATATCACCTCGCATCGGACCGGATGGTGAAGAACTGATCGGCGGCGGGCCTCGCCGCCGGCGTCGCCGCCGTCGTCGTGGCCGCGGTGGACGTCCGCCTCTCGGTGTCGAGGGCGGCGATCAGTCGCCGAACGGCGTCGTGCCGGACCGCCACATTTTCCGTGTCGACGGTGGTGGTGGAGCGCATGCGACCGGTGAGGTCGCGCCGCGCGAACCGTCGCGTGCAATCGCGCACGTTCCAAAAGAGCGCGCCTATCCGCCTGCAATCGAAGCGCCGCCTCCAAGTCTAACCGCGCCAAAGGAAGCCGCAAAGACGACGCGTCCCGCGCGTCGCCGCCGCACCGCGGCTGCCGACGGCGAAACCGCGACTGCTTCGATCGAAACGAGCGCAGAAGTCCCCGCACTCCCTGCACCCAAACGCCGCACGCGTAAAGCTGCGGTTGCCGAAGGCGCAGACGATGGCGGCGAAGCTGCCGAAGCGCCGAAGCGCCGCACGCGCGCCGCGACTGCAACGCGTAAGACCTCGACGAAGAAGACGAGCGCCCGCAAAAAGAGCGAATAAGCGCGGTGTTTGACCTCCACGGCCGCGTTGCGGTCATCACCGGCTCGACACGCGGAATCGGGCTCGCGATTGCGCAGCGCATGGCCGAGTTCGGTGCGAGCGTCGTCATTTCGAGCCGCAAAGAAGATGCGTGCGTACAAGTCGCGGATGCGATCAGATCAGCGGGCGGAACGGCGCTCGCGATTCCGGCTCACATCGGCGATCGCGATGCACTGCAGAACTTGGTCGATCGCACGATTGCAAAATGGGGCAAGATCGACATCCTTGTGTGCAACGCGGCAATCAATCCGCATTTCGGTCCGCTGCAAACGATCGAGGATTCCGCGTTCGACAAGATCATGGCCACGAACGTGCGCAGCAATTTGTGGCTGTGCAATATGGTGATCCCGCAGATGGCCGAGCGCAAAGACGGCGCGGTCGTCGTCATCTCGAGCATTGCGGGTCTCAAAGGCAACAAGATGCTCGGTGCTTACGGCATCTCGAAAGCCGCCGAGTTCGAGCTGGTGCGGAGTCTCGCCGTCGAGTGGGGTAGCGCCAACGTGCGCGTTAACGCGATCGCCCCCTCGATCGTGCGCACCGACTTTGCGCGCGCGCTCTGGGAGAATCCTGAAACGTACAAGGATGCGATCGCGAACTATCCGCTCGGTCGAATCGGTGAACCCGATGATATCGCCGGCGCCGCGATCTTTCTCGCGTCACGCGCGGGCGCGTTCGTCACGGGGCAAGTGATCGTCGTCGACGGCGGCGTGACGATCGCAGGTTAGGTAAAAGTTCCTCCGCTCAGCGCAAGCTTCTCGAGCAGCGGCGAGGGCGTCCAGTAGACGCCGTGCTGTTTTTGAAACGTCAGAACGTCGTCGTAGACGGCGCGTAATCCAACGCTCTGCGCGTAGCGCAGCGGACCGCCGCGCCAGGCCGGAAATGCGTAGCCGTACACCCACACGACGTCGACGTCACCGGCCCGAATCGCGATGCCGTCCGCGAGAACGTTGCAGCCTTCGTTGACGAGCGCGTAGATGCAGCGCTTGCGAATCTCATCGTCGGTGATCTCGCGTTGTTCGATCCCGGCTTCGCGTGCGGTCGCGCGGATCAACGCCTCGACCTCGGGATCGGGAAGCGGCGTACGATTTCCGGATTCATACGTGTAGAAACCGGAACCGGTCTTTTGGCCGAAGCGGCCCATCTCGCACAAGCGGTCTGCGACTTTCGAATAACGTCCGAGCGGTGGCCGTTTGGCGTTGCGGCGTTTACGCACGCGCCAGCTGATGTCGAGTCCGGCCAGATCGACCATCGCGTACGGGCCCATTGGGAAACCGAACTCGCGGATGACGCGATCGATTTGTTGCGGCGACGCGCCTTCTTCGAGCAGAAAATCAGCTTCGCGACGGTAGTGCGCGAGCATGCGGTTACCGATGAAGCCGTCGCAGTTGCCGGAAACGACGCCGACCTTCGCGAGCTGCTTGGCGAGCGAAAGCGCATCGCCGATGAGCTCTGGCGAGGTCTTCGCGCCGCGCACGATCTCGAGCAGCTTCATCACGTTCGCGGGGCTGAAGAAGTGCGTACCGATGACTCGCTCCGGCCGCGACGTTACCGAAGCGATCGCATCGATGTCGAGCGTCGACGTATTGGTCGCAAGGATCGCATCGGGCCGCGCGAGCTTATCGATCTTTCGAAAGACGTCTTTCTTGACGTCCATTTCTTCGAAGACGGCTTCGATGATGAGGTCGACGTCCCGAGCCGCGTCGAGTGACGTCACAAAATGCACGCGTCCGAGCCGTCGATCCATCTCTTCTTTTGAGAGGCGCCCTTTCTTGAACGTTGCCTCGTAATTGCGTCCGATCGTCTCTTTCGCACGCTGCACCAGCGCTTTGTCGAGGTCGATGACCGTGACGTCGACGCCGCCGTTCGCGAGCGCCATCGAGATGCCGCCACCCATCGTTCCGCTGCCGATGACGGCCGCGGTTTTGGCTTTGTAACTCGAACGTGGCACGCCCGGAACTTTGGCGGCTTCGCGTTCCGCAAAGAAGATGTGGATGCGCGCTTTCGATTGTTCGGATTCGCGGAGCTTCTCGAACAGTGCGCGTTCCTGTTTCATCGCGTCGTCAAACGGAAGCTTGAGCGCGCCTTCGACCGCATCGATCGTGTAGTGCGCGGCCAGACCGCCGCGTGCGGCGGGCTCAGCGCGTTTGCGCGCGGCTTCGATGGCGCTCGCATCACCGCGAACCTCGAGATCGCGTGCACGCCGGCGTCCACGCGCAGCATGCGCAGCCGCAAATCGAACGGCCGCATCGACAACGTTCGCATCGACGAGCTCGTCGACGAGCCCGAGTTCGCGCGCGCGCGCGGCCGAAATTGGTTCGCCGCTGACATCCATCTCGAGCGCAACGTCGAGTCCGATCAGGCGAGGTAGCCGTTGGGTGCCGCCGGCTCCCGGTAAGAGCCCAAGTTTGATCTCGGGCTGACCGACGCGCGTTGCTTTTTGTGCGACGCGATAATCGCAGGCCTGCGCGAGTTCGAGCCCGCCGCCAAACGCAATTCCCTCGAGCGCGGCGACGAAGATTTTGGAACCGCGATCGATTGCGCTCTGGACATCCCGCAACGTCGGACCACTCGGCGTCGGCTTACCGAATCCGTGGATGTCGGCACCGCCGCTGAAGATCCCGTTGGCTCCGCACAGAACGCCGGCGACGACGTCGTCGTTCGTTAGAACGGAATCGACGTGCGCAGCCAGCTCGGCAACAACGTCAACGCCGAGGGCATTCACCGGCGGACTATCGATTGTGATTACCGCGATCCCGTTCGTGAGATCGAGCCGTGTTCGTGCGGTCATCATGCGCAGGGAACTCGCTTCCGGCGTTCAGAAGGGAAAAGGCAAAGCATCTTCGCGCTGAGGAGACGGCCGCCTTGCAGGAACTGGCGCAGCAAGTTGTCAGCGGTCTAGCCACCGGCTCCATCTTCGCGAGCATGGCTTTGGCCTTGGTGTTGATCTACCGTTCGATGAACGTGATCAATTTCGCGCAAGGCGAAATGGCGATGTTCACAACGTTCATCGCGTGGCAGTTCATGCAGCACGGCGTTCCGATCTGGCTTGCCGCTCTGCTGACGCTCATCATCGCGTTCCTCGGTGCAGTGTTGCTCGAGCGCGCCATCATTCGTCCGGTCGAAGGCGCACCACCGTTGACGATCGTGATCGTTACGCTCGGTCTCCTAACAACGTTCAATGGTCTAGCCGGCTGGATTTGGGGTTATGTCGTCAAGGCATTTCCGAGTCCGTTTCCATCGACGCCGATTGAAATCGGTGGTGTTGGTTTTTCCGCACAGGATCTGGGCGTCATCGGCGTTTCGCTCGGCACATTGCTCTTGATCTATCTGCTGTTCTCACGCACTAAGCTCGGCTTAGCGTTGCGAGCGGCGTCGCTCTATCCCGCAGAAAGCCGGCTAGCCGGAATTCGCGTCAGCTGGATGATGGCGCTCGGATGGGGACTCGCCTCGGTCGTCGGCGCTATCTCCGGCGTGATGATTGCTCCAGTCGTGTTCCTCGATCCGAACATGATGCAAGGCATCATCGTGTACGCGTTCGCTGCTGCGGTGCTGGGTGGAATTGAAAGTCCGCTCGGCGCGGTGGTCGGCGGCTTGCTCTTGGGCGTCACGCTCGCGATACTCGGCGCGTACGTCGGGTTCATCGGCACCGATTTGCGATTGCCGGTTGCGTTCGGCATTATCATAATCGTCCTGCTCTTTCGTCCGGCCGGGCTGTTCGGCCACGTGCAGCAACGACGCGTATGAATCTTCGCGTGATCGTCACGGCACTCTTCGCCGTGCTTGTCATCGGGCTGCCGTGGTTGATTCCGGGGTTTCTGACCTTTGAATTGACGTATGTCGGCGCGTACGCGATCGCGATCTTGGGCCTCGTTATCCTTATCGGAAACAGCGGGCAGATCTCGCTCGGTCACGGAGCGTTCGTCGCAGTCGGCGGCTATACGGTCGCGGTCTTGCTACAAAATCTCGGGCTCCCGTACGGATTTTCGCTCCCGGTTGCAGCGCTCGTCTGCGGTTTGCTCGGCATCGCGCTCGGTGCGGTCGCGCTTCGTTTGGAAAGCGTCTATCTTGCGCTCGCGACGTTCGCGCTCGCCGCCTCCGTCTCACCGCTGCTCAAGCGCTTCAAGCATCTTACCGGCGGCGTTCAGGGCATCTCGATGCCCTCGGCGCATGCGCCACCTGCGCTCGCGCACGTGATGTCGAGCGAAACGTGGTTCTACTACCTCACGTGGGGAATCGCAGCCGTGCTCTTCGCGCTCGCCTACAAGGGGCTGCACGGCCGCGTCGGACGTTCGCTGCGCGCGATTCGCGACAGCGAGATTGCGGCGATTGCGTTCGGCGTCAATCCGGTCTTCTACAAGACGCTGGCGTTTGGATGGAGCGCAGCCTACGCAGGCGTCGCCGGCGCCTTGCTCGCGATCGTCACCGCGTACGTCAGCCCCGACGTGTACGGTATTCCGCTTTCGTTGACGCTGCTGGCCGGCGTCGTGATGGGCGGACTCGATCTGATGTGGGGCGCCGTCATCGGCGGTATCGCAATCGAATTCTTGCCGCTCTGGGCGCAGCGCGTCAATCCCGCGCTTTCATCGGTCGTCTACGGCGTGGCCGAAGTTGCGATCATGATGTTCATGCCGATCGGCATCGCAGGCGCACTCATGCGCATCAAAGCAGCACGCTCGTGAACACCGGGAGCATTCTCTCGGCTGAAAATCTTACGATACGCTTTGGCGGAATCGCGGCGCTCGCCGAAGTTTCGTTCGACGTCGTCCCCGGACAGATTACGGGACTCATCGGGCCCAACGGCGCGGGCAAGACGACGTGCTTCAATTGCATTACGCGTTTGTATCAGCCGGCATCCGGAACGATTACGTTCAACGGTGAAGACATTTCGCGCGTCCCGGCGCACAAAGTCATCGAGCGCGGGATCGCCCGCACGTTTCAGAATATCGAGCTCTTCGGCTCGATGAGCGTGCTCGACAACGTGCAAGTCGGCGTGCGCGGTGGACGGGGACGATGCGTAGCGCGCGAGATGCTCGATTACGTGGGTCTAGGTGACATGGCGAACCGTCCGGTTCGCAGCCTCGCATTCGGCGCGCGAAAGAACGTTGAATTGGCGCGCGCGCTCGCAGCGAAACCGCAGCTCTTGCTGCTTGACGAACCCGCAGCCGGCTTCGGCTTTGAAGAGATCGCGGTTCTTGGCGAAACGATCAAGCGCGTTCGCCGCGATTTCAATACGACGATCTTGATGGTCGAGCACCAGATGCAGCTCGTCATGGGCATCTGCGACCGGATCATCGTCTTGTGCTCGGGGAAGAAACTCGCCGACGGCGACCCGGCAGCGATCGCGAGCAATCGCGAGGTCATCGACGCGTATCTCGGCGGCGGTTGCTGACGTGATTGCAACGCAGACGCTTCTCGAGGTTCGCGAGCTTCGCGCCAGCTATGGCGAGATCGAGGCGCTCCGCGGCGTTTCGTTCACGGTTGAGCCCGGCGCCATCGTCGCGCTGCTCGGTGCAAACGGTGCGGGAAAGACGACCTGCTTACGTGCGGTCACGGGGATGGTCAAGCGCTCCGGTTCGATCGCGTTCGAAGGCACGGACATAAGTGGGCGCGCGACCGAAGATATCGCGCGTCTCGGGGTCGCGCACGTCCCCGAGGGTCGTGGAACGCTGGCAGAACTTTCGGTTCGTGAAAATCTCGCGGTCGGTGGATATCTGCTCGATACGGCGCGCGCGAAAGAACGCTACGCCCGCGTCGTTTCCTACTTTCCGTGGATCGAAGCGCGTTCGAAGCAGCAGGCCGGCACGCTCAGCGGAGGCGAGCAGCAAATGCTTGCGATCGCGCGCGCATTGATGATGGATCCGAAACTGATCCTGCTCGACGAACCGTCGCTCGGCCTCGCGCCACGTATCGTCGAAGAGATCTTCGCACTGTTGCACACCATCAATCGCGAAGAGAACGTCACGATCTTGCTGGCGGAACAGAATGCGGCCATGGCGTTTGCGACGGCATCGCACGTGTACGTGCTGGAAACGGGACGCGTCGCCGCCGAGGGCGCGAGTGCGGTCCTGGCGCGGGATGATCGCGTGCGTAAATCGTACCTAGGGCACTAAGATGATCGCACCGCCGAGCCCGCGCGTGACCGAGCTGCGTGACGCACTTGCGAAATTCATGGATGACGTCGTCTATCCGGGCGAAGCGCAATTCGAGGTAGAGCTCGATCGCGCGCCGTCGCGTTGGGAAATCCCACCCATCCTGGAAGAGATGAAGGCCAAAGCGCGCAAGGCGGGGCTCTGGAATCTGTTCTTGCCGGAAAGCGAGTACGGCGCCGGACTTACGAACGTCGAATACGCGCCGCTCTGCGAGATCATGGGCCGTTCGTTTATCGGCCCCGAGGTGTTCAATTGCTCGGCACCCGACACGGGGAACATGGAGACGCTCGTGCGTTACGGCAACGCCGAGCAAAAGAAACGTTGGCTCGAGCCGCTCTTACGCGGCGAAATTCGCTCGGGCATCGCGATGACCGAACCCGACGTTGCTTCTTCCGATGCGACCAACATCAAATCACGCATCGAGCGCGACGGCGATGATTACGTCATCAACGGTCGCAAGTGGTGGACGTCGGGCGCGGCCGATCCACGCTGCAAGCTGCTGATCTTCATGGGCAAAACGAACCCGAACGCCGAGACGCATCTGCAGCAGTCGATGGTCATCGTGCCGCTCGACGCGCCGGGCGTCAAGGTGCTGCGCTCGTTGTCTGTGTTTGGATATGACGATGCTCCGCACGGACACGCCGAGGTGAGTTTAACGAACGTGCGCGTCCCGGCAAGCAACGTGTTGCTTGGCGAAGGCCGTGGCTTCGAGATCGCGCAAGGGCGCCTCGGTCCTGGCCGCATTCACCATTGCATGCGCGCCATCGGAATGGCGGAGCGCGCCATGGAAGCGATGTGCGCCCGCGTAAAATCCCGCTCGACGTTCGGACAGAAGCTCGCCGAGCACGGCGTCATTCGCGAATGGATCGCCGATTCGCGCATTGAGATCGATCAAGCGCGGCTCTTGACGCTCAAAGCAGCAGAGATGATGGACACGGTCGGCAACAAGGCGGCACAAGCCGAGATCGCAATGATCAAGGTCGTCGCGCCCAAGATGCTGACGGCCGTGCTCGATCGCGCGATTCAAGCCCATGGCGGTGCGGGCGTCTCGCAAGACTTTTTCCTGGCGCGCGCATATGCGCACGCGCGTGCGCTTCGCATCTTCGATGGACCGGACGAAGTCCACCGGCGCGCAATCGCGCGCATCGAATTGAAAAAGCATGGATCCTAACCGGCTCGACGGCAAGGTCGCGCTCGTCACGGGGTCGAGCACGGGAATAGGCTTGGCCTCCGCGCGGCGCATGGGGAATCTCGGCGCGAAAGTCGTCGTCAATTCACGCAGCGACGAGCGTGCGCAAGAAGCCGCAGTCACGCTGAAGAGCGAGGGTATCACCGTAACGCCGGCGGCCGGCGACGTCTCGACGCCTGAGGGTGTGGCTCGAGTCTTCGAACGCGTCGTCGCCGATCACGGAACGATCGACATTCTCGTGAACAACGCCGGGCAAACCGTCGTCAAGCCATCCGAAGAACTCACGTACGAGGAATGGCAGCGCGTCATCGGCGTCGACCTCACCGGTCCGTTTCTGTGCGCGCAAGCCGCCGGCCGAATCATGCTCGCAAAAGGCGAAGGCGTGATCGTCAACGTTTCCTCGATGCTCTCGCACATCAGCTTGCCCGGACGACTTGCGTATGCCGCAAGCAAACACGGCGTTGACGGCATCACGCGTACGCTCGGCATCGAATGGGGAAATCGCGGAGTGCGCGTTGTCTCAGTCAACCCGGGCTTCGTTCTGACCGCCCTCGTTGAAGGAGCAATGCGCTCGGGACGCTTTAGCAAAGCGGACCTCGAGAAACGCAGCCCACTCGGACGCGTCGCGACGCTCGAAGAAGTTGCGAACGTCGTTGCATTCCTCGCCTCACCCGCAGCGTCGTATGTTACCGCAACGGCGCTGCTGGTCGACGGTGGCTGGACCGCCTTCGGAGGCTGGACTTAATTCGTCGAGTTGTCGGCGAGCTTTTGGTGAAGAACCGAGATCGCAGTGCTGAGCTGGTTATCGTTGGTCGGATCACCCAGCTTGGCGTCTTTGGGTTCCGCGACGAACATGTTCGGCGTGATGCCGAGATGATTGATATCGCGCCCTGACGGCGTGAGGTAGCGCGCGGTCGTGATCTTCACGGCTGCACCGTCGGGAAGCGGGAAGATCGTCTGTACGACGCCCTTACCAAACGTCTTGGTGCCGATCAGCGTCCCGACGCCGTCGTCTTGAATCGCGCCCGACGTGATCTCGGAAGCCGATGCCGTGTACTTATTGACCAGCACGACGAGGGGCTTGGGTGCCGTTGCAACATCGTCGGCGTCGTATTCGCGCGTCGAACCGGAGCGCTCCGCGACCGAGACGATCGGACCGGTCGAGATGAATTGCGAGCTCACGTCGATTGCCGCGTTCAGATATCCGCCACCGTTGTCGCGCAAATCGAGGACGTAGGCTTTCGCGCCTTGGGCATTGAGCTTGCGAAGCGCCGCTCCGAGCTCCTCGGAAGTGGTTGCGCCGAACACCGCAAGCCGCGCGTAACCGATGTCACCGTCGAGTAATTTTGCGGTCACGCTGGGCGGTTTGATTTCCGCACGCGTCACCGTCGTGACCGGCAACGGCTTTCCGTCGCGCAGGATCATGAGATGGACGACGGTTCCCGGCTTGCCGCGAAGCATCTTCGAATCGTCATCGAGGCTCTTGCCTTTGGTGGGCTTACCGTCGATCGTAACGACCATGTCCTCGGCTAAGATCCCAACTTTTTCCGCTGGTCCGCCTTCGATGACTGATTCGACTTTGAGTTGCTTGGTCGCGTCGTCGATGCCGATCGAGAGCCCGACGCCGCCGAAAGCCTGCGCGTCCAAACCTGCGTTGAGCTCGGCGTATTCTTTTGGACTAAGGAACGTCGTATAGCGATCGCCCGTCGAGACGAGCAAACCCGCAATCGCCGCGTACGTAATGTCGCGCGCCGATGCTTTGGCCCCGTACTTGGTGACGGCGATGTTGACCGTGCTCGTCAACGCGCGTTCATCGCTGGTCGGATTGTTCGTCGCGTGCAATGCCGGAAGCGCCGGGTTCTTGACGCCGTCGTGCTTCAGCTGCGCGATCACGTTAGCGCGCGCTACGTCGAGCGCGTGCTGCGCGTTGACGTCTTTATAATATTGATTGACGAGCTGACGATAGCTGTAGCTCAGCTCGTCGCGCTGCAGCGCGGTGAGGCCAGGTGCCGCGCTTGCGGCCCAGGGCAAATTCAGAGATGCAAGGGCGATGGCGAGCGCCGGAACGGCGAAACGACGAAACATGGGAACCGGGACCTCTTTAATTCTTATCGGGAAGCGCTACGGGCGACTTTCTGCGAAAGAAACGTGAGCGCGGTTTGAAGTTGCGCGTCCTTGGTTGGATCGCCTAAGATCGGCGACGTATTTTCTTCGGCGGTGATGTCAGGTTGAATGCCGACCGTATTGATATCGCGTCCGCGCGGCGTGTAATAACGCGCGGTCGTGATTTTGATGGCCGAGCCGTCAGGAAGCGGATAGATCGATTGGACAACGCCTTTACCAAACGTCCGAGTCCCGATCAACGTTCCAACCCCGCGATCCTGGATCGCGCCTGAGGTGATCTCAGAGGCTGAGGCGGTATTACCGTTCACCAGAACAACCAACGGCTTGGGGCTGATCGCGTCGTTATCCGCGTCATACTGTTTGAAGTTACCCGCTCGCTCGGTGACTTTCACGATCGGCCCCGTCGAGATGAACTTCGAACTGACGTCGATGGCCGAGTCCAAATATCCGCCGCCGTTATCGCGCAGATCGAGGACGTATGCTTGCGCGCCGCTCTTCTCAAATTTTGAGAGCGCGTCGCCCAGCTCGTCGGCGGTCGTTTGTCCGAAGATCGTGATCGCGATGAAGGCGACCTTATTGGAGAGCATCTTCGCGTACACCGACGGCGTGTGAATCTCACGACGTGTGATCGAGAGCGGATCGCCAAGCGGTTCGCCGCTGCGCTCGATGCCCAGGCGCACGACAGTCCCCGCGTCGCCGCGCAAAAGCGATGAAACCTGCTTTATCTGCATCCCATCGGTCGCGGTTCCGTTGATCGTCGCGATGACGTCGCCGGACTGAATGCCGGCGCGATCGGCCGGACCACCTTGCGCAACCCACTCGACCGTCGCGCGCTTCGCGCCGGTTGTTTCGAGCCCGATCACGAGTCCCACGCCACCGAACCCGTCGCCACCGGTGAGGCCTTGCTCCATTGCGGCGTATTCTTTTGGATTCAAAAAGACGGTGTAACGATCTTTGACGGCGCCGTAGAGTCCTGCGATTGCGTCGTACGTGATCTGCGTTCCAGTAAGCTTCGAGCCGGCGAGTGTGTACGCGGTTTCGGCTTCATCGACGAAGGCGTTGCGATCGTTGCGGTCGTTGTTGGTCGCGTGCGCTTTATGAAACGACGAGCGCGAGACGCCCTGGCGTTCGAGATCGTCGGAAAGTTTCTGATACGCGCCGTCGAGCAGCGCTTGCGTGTCGATCTTCTGATAGAAATCTTCCGAAAGACGCAGATAGCTCATGCGCAGCTCGTAAAGCTGAACGGGCGTTAATCCGGTCGTCGATGTGGACGCGGATGCAACGGGCGGCGGCGAAAATTGCGCGACGATCAAAACCGCAACTGCGGCAAGAACGGTCAGAACACGTGCAGCGGCGGTCTTCATTTTGAATCCTGTTTGGCGATGAGGGCGCGTGCTTCTTCGTAAACGCGATCGCTCGCGGTTCCGAACTTGCGCAGATCGGGAAGCCCCTTGGTGGTGGGGTCGGGGACGACGATGTCGGGCGTGATGCCTTTTTTATTGATGTCGCGACCAAGCGGCGTCGTGTAACGCGCGGTCGTGATTTTCAGTGCGGAATGATCCGGCAAATTGTAGATGCTCTGCACGACGCCCTTACCGAAGGTCTTCGTGCCGACGATCGTTCCGACGCGATAATCCTGCACTGCGCCGGCGGTAATCTCCGAAGCGCTGGCCGTGTATTTGTCGACCAGTATCACGAGCGGTGCTGCGGCAACCGAGACACCGAGTGCCGAGCGCGTCTCGCGGTCGCCTTCGCGATCGATCGTCGCGACGACCGTGCCGCTTTGAATGAAGAGACTCGAGATCTGAACGGCCGCGTCCAGCAAACCGCCGCCGTTGACGCGGAGGTCGAGGACGTAGCCCTTGGCGTCGTGCGCGCGTCCATCCAGGAGCGCTTTACGGACTTCGTCGTACGACGTCGTTCCGAAATCAGCCAGGCGGATGTAGTCGATGCCGTGATCCATCTTGGCGACGGCGGAAGGCACGTGAACGCGGGCGCGCGTGATCGTCACCGAACGTTTGATGCGATCCTTCGGATTTTCGAGCTGCAGCACGACGCGCGTTCCGACTTGCCCGCGAATGCGATGCTCGATCGTGTCGAGCGGCTGATTGTGCGCGCTGATGCCGTCAACAGCAAGAACGACGTCGCCGGGCTTGACGCCGGCCGCAATTGCCGGATTGTCGGGGATCGGGGAGATGAGCGTATCGTGCGTCCTCGGATCCTGGACGATGTAGACGCCGATGCCACCGAAGTCGCCGCCTTGCAATTCTTCGTTGAGCGCGTTCATCTGGCGCGCCGTCAGGTAGACCGTGTATGGATCATCGAGTCCGTTGAGCATCCCCGCGATGGCCGCGTGGCTCAGATCGTCCTGACTCAGTTTCGTATCGCGCGCGGCAAGCTCGACGACTTCTTTGCGCACGAGCGCCGCATCACCCGAACGCGAGCCGGTGCTCTCCAGCGGCGGCGCCGTGAACGGCTCTTTGCGTGCCTTCAGATAGGCGTTGAGTCCGGTCCGGCTGCCGTTGAGCAGCACTTGCAAATCAACGGGACGATAGAAGACGTCTTCAACCCGTGAGTACGTTTGATCGATGATGCCGAGCGAGTCGAGGTTGTCCAGCATCAAGGTGGGCTCGCCGAGTGCGAGCGTCATTCCGGCGCGCGCTTGAGCGCTCGATACGTATGCGGCAGCACCAAACGTGGCGACGAGAATTACCAATCCCGCGATGATAGCGCGGATTCGAAACGGCAACGTAGTCCTGGTCCTCTAGTAAGCGAGCAGCGAACGGGGTCTTAGTCTTTAGACAACCCTACCCCGATTTCAGTCTTACCGCAGTTCTCTGGGCCCAGGCTTAGTGCAGATACGACATTGGGTCGACGGGCTTGCCGTCGATACGGACCTCGAAGTGCAGATGAGGCCCGGTTGATTCGCCGGTCGAGCCGACGGCGCCGATTGCTTGCCCCCGCTTAACCTCTTGATCGGCCGCCACGAAAATCTGCGACAGATGCCCGTACAGGGTCGACATCGAGCCGCCGTTATCCAGGATGATCATGTTGCCGTAGCCGCCGTCGTTCCAGCCGGCCGAGATCACCTTGCCGTCGGCTGGCGCGACGATGGTCGTCCCCATCTCGGCGGCGATGTCGATGCCGGTGTGCATCAGGAAACGGCCGCTCACCGGGTTGGTCCGCATTCCAAAGGGCGAGCTGATCCGGCCGGAGACCGGCCACGACAGGGCGCCGGGGGCGCCGATCAGCGGCGGCGGTTGCTGTCCCGAAAGGAGCGCCGCCCGCCGAGCTGCTTGCTGACGCGCCGCTTCTTCCGCTTGCTTTTGGCGGATCAGCGCTTCGACTTCGAGCTCGGTTTGCTCGGAAATATCTTCGAGCTGCGTGACCTCTTGTGCGACCTGACGCTTTTGCGCATCGGCTGCGGCAACGAGTTGCGTACGCTCTTGCGCGAGCGAGGTCAGCTGATTTTCCGTCTGCGTAAGGGCGGCTTGGTTCTGCGCAAGTTGTTCGCGTGTTCCAACCAGCTGACGCTCGACGTCGGAAACTTTGGCTTCAGCGGCTCTACGTTCGCGCAGCGCCTTTTGATTGGCGCTGACCAGCAAGCGAATGTCATCCCAGCGCTCGACGAAATCCGAAAACGACGTTGCGCTGAACAAGACGGTGAGATAGCTGAGCTGCCCGTGTTCGTATGCGTCGACCAAACGCCGGTTCAGCGCATCGGTGTGACGCTGCAACGTCTTTTGCGCTGCGTTCAGCTGAACTTCGTTCCAAGCCATGCGCTGCTGATTCGAGTGCATCTGAGTTTGCAGAAACGACAGCTGATTATTTGCAACGGTGATGTTGTGATTGGTCTCTTGCAGCTGCTGCGTTGCCGAGACGTACCGGTTGCGCGCACTATCGAGCTCGCCGCGCTTGGCTTGCAACTGCTGGTTGATCGCTTGCTGCTTCTGACGTTGCTGCTTGATCTTGGAATCGACGCTCGAATGCGCCGCGTTGCCCGCCAGCGGAGTGAGCGTGAAAACGAGCGCGCATGCGAGCGCAAGATATCGTCGCACGCTGTTCATACGGCTCAAACCCGTAAGTAGCGGCTAACGGAGATCCAAGCGCCGATTACGCCGACGACCGCACCCGCTGCGAGGAGTTCGAGCATCAAATGGAACTCGTCGACGTGCGCCGTCGAGAACGGAATGAACGAGAGCGTCACCATGATCTTCGGAAGCAGCTCCGCCTGCAGAATCGCCAAGATGGCAATCGCAACCAGCGCGCCGAGCGTCCCCGCGATAAAGCCTTCGGCCATGAAGGGCGCGCGAATGTAGCTGTTGGTCGCGCCGACGAGCTGCATGATGGCAATCTCACGGCGCCGCGCGAAGACGGTCAGACGAATCGTATTCGAGATGATGACCGCGGCGGCGAAAATCAGCACGACGATCATGATTAGGCCGAGCTTGGCGATCGTCTCGGTCAAACGCAGTACTTTTGCGACGGTCGCTTGGTCGTACTCGACGTTGGCGACGTCGCGCATCTTCTGAATGCTTTGCGCGACGGCCGGGACCATGTCCGGATTTTTGACGCGCACGCGGATCGCGTTCGGCAACGGATTGGAGGTGAGCAGCGAGGTGTCGATCTGACCGCGCAAACGGTCCTGCAATTGGCGCAGGCCTTCGCCTTTCGGAACGTAGGTGACCGCCGAAACACGCGGATCGGCGCCGATTACTTCTGCGATTGCGCGCCCCCGCTTGTCATCAGCGCGATCGGCGAGATAGACAGAAATCTCGATCCGGCTCAGCATTCCGGAAGAGAGTTTGCTTAACGTCTCCCGCGCGTAGAGAAACGAGCCCAACATGAAGATCGTGACGGCAACCGTCGCGATCGCAGTGATCTGCATTCCTTTACTACGGGCGAAGTTCGAGAGAACCTCACCCAGAAAGAACTGAACTCTGCCCCAATCCAAGGAAATAATAACCCCGCTCTTCGTCGCTGACGATTCGGCCGTTTTCGATCCGCACGACTCTGCGGCGCATCCGGTCGACGACGCCCTGGTTGTGCGTGGCGACGACGATTGTCGTGCCTTTGAGATTGATGCGCAACAGCAATTCCATGATCTCGCTCGTCGTTGCCGGATCCAAGTTTCCGGTCGGCTCGTCGCAGAGCAGTATCTTGGGATTGTTGACCAGCGCGCGCGCAATCGCGGTGCGCTGTTGTTCGCCGCCGGCAAGCTCGTGTGGAAACATTCGGCTCTTGTGCGAGAGACCGACGAGCTCGAGGGAACGCGGCACTTGACGCATGACGTCTTTGGATTTCGCTCCGGTCACGCGCAGCGCGAACGCGACGTTCTCCCAAACCGTCTTGTCGGCGAGCAGCTTGAAATCTTGGAATACGACGCCGACGTTGCGGCGCAGATACGGAATCTTGGAACGCTTCATCGTATCGACGCGAATGCCGTCGACGTGGACTTCACCATCCGTCGGCGTACGCTCGCGGTACATAAGACGAAGGATGCTCGATTTTCCCATGCCCGACGACCCGATGAGGAAAACGAAACTGCCTTTTTCGATTTCCAAGCTCACGTTGTCGAGCGCTCGGACACCGTTCGGATACACGAGGCTAACGCCGCGAAGTCGAATCAATTTCGGTCCGCCGTTACACGAAAGAGCCGCTGCAGGTTATTAACCACGCATGCGTCGGAGGCGCAGTTCCAGGGCACAAGCGCCATTGCAGAATGATTTTGGGTCCGCAGGGGCTGATACCTCCGGCTGATGGATTTCGAGCTAAACGAAGAACAGAAAGCAATCCAAGCGCTGTGCCGCGATTTTGCACGCGAAGAGGTCGCGCCGTGCGCGGAAGAGATGGATCGGAACGAAGAGTTTCCGTACGATCTCGTCCGCAAGATGGCCGAGCTCGGGCTCTTGGGACTTCCGTTCCCTGAGAAGTACGGCGGATCAGACGCTGACACGGTTTCGTATGCACTCGCGATCATGGAGCTCGCACGCGTCGACGCCTCGACCGCGATTACGCTTGCCGCGCACGTCTCGCTGGGCGCCTCGCCGATCTACCTCTTTGGGACGGAAGAGCAGAAGCAGCGCTACCTGGTCCCGCTGGCCCAGGGCAAGATGCTCTGGGGCTTCGGGCTAACCGAGCCGGGCGCCGGAAGTGACGCCGGCGCCGCCCAGACCCGCGCGGTTCTTGAGAACGGTTCCTGGAAAATCAACGGGACGAAGGCCTTCATCACCAATTCAGGGACCGACATGACGGGCGGGACGACGATCACGGCCGTGACCGGCGAGCAGAACGGCAGGCCCGAGATCAGCAACATCATCGTCCCTCAGGACACCCCCGGCTTCACGCGTTCCAAGAAGTACCGGAAGATGGGCTGGCGCGCGTCGGACACGCGCGAGCTGTCGTTTGTCGACGCGAAAGTCCCGCAAGAAAATCTGCTGGGCGAGCGCGGCAAAGGCTTCCAGCAATTTTTGACAATTCTCGACGGCGGTCGGATCTCGATCGCAGCGCTTTCCGTCGGTCTCGCCTGGGGCGCATATGACGAAGCGCTCAAGTATGCGAAAGAACGTCATCAGTTCGGAAAGCCGATCTCGAAGTTTCAGGCGATCCAATTCAAGCTCGCCGATATGCTCACCGAGATCGAGCACGGCAAACTCATGGTGATGCGCGCAGCCTGGGAAAAGGACATGGGCCGCGAGTTCGAGCTGACCGCGAGCCTCGCGAAACTCTATTCTGGGGAAATGTCGCGCCGCGTCGTCAACGAGGCCGTGCAAATCCACGGCGGCTACGGTTTTATGGAGGAATATCCGGTTTCGCGATTCTACCGGGATCAAAAGATCAACGAGATCGGCGAAGGAACGAATGAAGTGCAGCGATTGGTGATCGCACGTCACATCGGGTTGTGATTCAGACTTCCTTCATACTTCTTACCTAAGGAGTACCCATGATAGTTCGCCGCATTGCAGTCTTCATCATCATCGCCTTCGCGGTGCTCGGCATTCTTGCCCTAACGCACCGTCCCGCGCGCGCTGAGCTTTCGCCGGGCGTTGCGGCCCCGATGTTCACCACGCAGGCAACGCTTGGCGACAAGGTGTTCACATTTAATTTGGCCGACGCGCTCAAGAAAGGCCCCGTCGTGCTGTACTTCTATCCGGCAGCATTCACGAAGGGCTGCACGCAAGAAGCGCACGATTTCGCCGACGCGATCGACAAGTACAAGGCGCTGGGCGCGACGGTCATCGGCGTCTCGAAAGATGACATCGCGAAACTCAAAGAGTTTGGGACGAGCGAGTGCCGCAGCAAATTCCCGGTCGCCTCGGATGCAGATCTCTCGATCGCGAAGAGCTACGACTCGACGATCAACTTCAAAGAGAATCTGTACGCGAATCGCGTTTCATACGTGATCTCGCCCGACGATAAGATCGTCTACGAGTATAGCTCGCTCGATCCGACCAAGCACGTCGAGAACACGCTGGCCGCGCTAGAAAAGCTTCAAAAGAAATCGATGTAAGGCTTACGCCTCAACGGCGTCACTGAAGAGTTCGAGCGTCTCGATCTTCATGACGGGACGCACGGCACTCTCGACCGGTTTCGGCTCGGTCTGATCGATCGTTTCTCCTGAGAGCTGCGCGATTTCGCGTGCCGTGACGGAGAGCCGTCCATCGAACGAGCCGACCGCTTCGTTCCAGCGTTTGACCGTCATCTCAAGCGCATTGCCGACTTGCGCGAACGTGCGCCCGAAGGTGCCGAGCCGTTCGACCAGCTTGCGGCTGTGCGAAAGAATGTCTTCGGCGTTACGTTGCTGCTTGTGCAACGACCAGCCGTATGCGAATGCGCGCAGCGTTGCGATCAACGTCATCGGGCTCGCAATATGGACGCCTTCGCGCAGCGCGTCTTCCAGAATCGACGGATCGACGGAGAGCGCTGCCGACAGCACGGATTCGAGCGGAATAAAAACGATCGTGAAGCGGGCGTCGCTCGATGCTGCGTAATCGCGGCGTGCGACCTCGCGCACCTTCGCGCGCAGCGCACCGGCGTTCGCCTCGAGTAACCGCTTCGTCTCCGCTGGATCGCTCGATTCGAGCGCCTTGTAGTAGTCCTCGAGCGGCGCCTTCGCATCGATCGGAATCGTCATATTGTCGGGCAGATGCACGATCGCATCGGGACGCTTCCCGTCGACGGTCTTCTGCTCGCTGAAGTCGCAATGCTCGACCATCCCGGAGAGCTCGACGATCCGGCGCAGCGAGAGCTCGCCCCAACGTCCGCGCACGCGATTATCGCGGAGCGCCGTGGTGAGACGCGCTGTCTCGCCCGTCGCGGCGACGAGCGCGGTACGCAGCTCTTGGTCGCTGCTGTGCAGACCCTCGAGCGTCGTCTTTAATGAAGCGTCGCCGGCGGCGCGCTGCTTCTCGAGATCACCGATCTGCTTCTTGACGATCTCGAGATGCGTCGACAGATCGTCCGCTATCCGGCCAATGCCGGCTGTGGCTTCGGTGCGCCGCTCGGCGCGCTCGGCCGCCAGCTCTTCGCGCGCGACACGAACCTCGGCGCGCGTCGTGATCCATGCCGCGACGGCACCGATCGCCAACCCGACGATGAGAAAAATGAGCCCCCAAACTAGCGTCATGGGGTCCACGCTGCGCCGGGTGGGTGCCATGTGGCTGGCACCGCCGGCTTAGGCGGTCAGATACTTATGGAAAAACGCCAGCGTTCGCGCCCACGAATCGGCGGCCGCGGAAGCAACGAAGCTCGCGCGGGTATCGTCGAAAAACGCGTGCCCGGCCTCGTCGTAAATCCGCAGGTCGTGCGGCTGCTTGAGCGCGGCGAAAAACGCGCGCACGTCGTCCGCGGGAATCCCGGTGTCGCGCGCGCCGTAATTGCCGGCGACCGGGATCGCAACGAGATCGACGCGTTGATCCTTCACGGCGCCGTAGAAAATGGAAGCGGCGTCGTACGCTTTGGGGTTTTGCCAGGTCTGCCGAAGCGCGATCGAACCACCCATGCAAAAGCCGGTAATGCCGACTTTGATGGGTCCGCGTTTGCGAATCCAGTCCGCGGCGGCTTGCAAATCGCCGTTGACTTGATCGTTGTCGAGTTTTTGCGCGAGCGGACGGAAGACATTGATATCGGTGACGCCGTCGCCGCTCGGCGGATTGTTGCGTCCGAACAGCTCGGGCGCGATTGTCACGTAGCCTTGTCTTGCGTAGCGTCGAACGTCATCGCGAATCGTCGCGTCGACACCCCAAATGTGCTGCACCATGACGATGCCCGCCGCCCTGGCGTTTGCATTCTTCGGCGATGCTGCGTACGCCGCGATGCCGGTTGGCAGCATCACGCGTTCCGTGTGTATCGATGGATCGTCTTCAGCCACCGCGGGCGGTGGTGTTTGCGCGAGCGCAGCGGCGAGTGTAGTTCCAACCGCCGCTGCGCCTGCGCCAATTCCGACAAAGACGCGGCGTTTAAATTCCGGATTCGTCTGCTTGCCGGGATCGAACACGATCGCTAGTTGCGGTAGAGGTAACCGCAGGCCATGTAGACTTCACTGGCCTTGCTGGGCATCATTCCGTGCATCGCTTCCATGGGTCCGGCATGCACGATGACGACATAATTTCCGGAGAGCAGACGGTCTTCAGAAACGTTTACCGTTGACACACCGCGTCCGTTGACGACGTTCGTAAGCGGAAACGCTGGCTTTGGATCGATTTGACCCGGATCGCAGCCTTTGCCGCGATGGATGTGTGCGGACTCGACGCGACCGGCCGGCTCGCCATGGATGTTGAGAACGACGTGCGTGCTCCCACCGCCATTGAAGAGCGTTACCGTCCCGACTTGTCCGGACTGATTGAGCTGCTGCACACCGCGCTCGGTTCCGGCGCCGGTGTCACCCGGTGCCATTTGCGCGAGGACCGGTAGGGCAGTTGCGAGGAATGCTGCGGCAATCACAGTCACAGCGAAGCGGATATTGCTCATACTCATAATAGGTGTTTGATGGCCCCTCTCTTGGCTATCCTCCTTGTAACCGCAACCCCCCAATTACAAACCGCCGACGTACTAATTCAAGCCGGACATCAGGGCCGTCCGGCCAGTTGCGCATTGTTCCCAAAACGTGCGTGCAATCTCGGTGCGGCGGGAGAACGCGAGAATACCCCGGTCATTGCGGACGAAGCCGCGCGCCGTTTGCGTGCGGCTGGGTTACGTGTCGTTCGCGTTCCGGCCGACTATCGCGAACATTATCGCGTACGCGCGGCGATCTTCATCCATCTCGACGGCGCGGATCCGGCCTGCACGAGCGGCGCATCGATCGGATATCCACGCGGCGATGCCGACGCGGCGCGCGCCTGGCGCGCGGCATATTCGCGCGTCTTTCCGTTCCGGTTCATGCCGGACAACTTCACCGAAGGTCTCGCGCACTATTACGGATATCGCACCGTCGATCCCAATCCGAACACGCTCGTCCTCGAGCTGGGCGAGCTGACCTGTCCGGCCCAGCGTGCGTGGCTAACGCCGCGCTATCGCCGGCTCGGAGATCTCATCGCGGAGTTCGTCATCGCCCGTCTTACAAATGGCCGCAATTGATGACGGCACCGTTTCCGTAGTGCGTCGTCACGACGTTGCCGTTCCCCGTTAACGTCGAGATTGGAACGTCCAGAGTCGTTTGCGAAACGCCGTTGTTGATTGGACTCAGCGAATAGGCGTTCGTGCCATACATCGAGGTATTCGTCCGGCAATCGCCTTGGTGGATGTCGATGTACTCGTTCACGCTCTTGGTCAGATCGCCGCGGAGCTGCGAACGCATGTACGGATGCACCGTCACGCGCACGATCGTGCGTAACCCGGTTGCATCGGGCGTCAGCGTCACCTCGGTTTGTTCGTTATGGTGCGCGACGTCTTGCAGCATGACGTGCATCCGGGCGTTGAGCGCTTTAATCGATGACGAATAGGGCGCCGGCGTAGCGCCGATTAGGCCCAGAATGAGGATGCCAACGAGCGGTCTCACGCTTGAGTGTTTCCCACAAAGGCGTATCGATATCCCGCACCAAAGCGCGGCCTGGTGAAGGTCGGAATTCTTGGAAGCGGAGACGTCGGCAAAGCGATTGGGCGCGGCTTCGTCTCACGCGGACACATCGTTACGATCGCATCGCGCGAGCCTGAAAAGTTATCGAGTTTCGTGCATGAGCATCGCGGTAAACTGAGCGCCGGGACGTTCGAGGAAACCGCACGGGCAGGCGAATTGCTCGTGCTGGCAACGGCATTCTCGGTCGCAAAAGAAGCGATCGACTTGACGGGTGCGGGGAATTTTGCCGGCAAGGTGCTGATCGACCTCACCAATCCGCTGAAGTACGAGCAAGGAAAGCCTCCGGCGCTCGCGGTCTCAGGAAACGATTCGGCCGGTGAATCCGTGCAGCGTTGGCTGCCGGATGCAAAGGTCGTGAAATCGTTCAACACCGTTGGACATGCATTGTTCGTCGATCCGAAGTTTCCGAACGGGCCGCCGACGATGTTCGTCGCCGGCAACGACGACAAAGCCAAGAATACGGTCGAGCAGATCGCCGAATCATTCGGATGGATGGTAATGGACGCCGGCCCGATCGAAGCTTCGCGCTATTTAGAAGCGATGGCGATGCTGTGGATCACGTACTCGATGCGAATCGGTTCGGGCGAGCACGCCTTTAAGTGGCTGCATAAAGCTTAAGCGACGCCTTCAGCTGCGTCTTCGTATCCAGCGCTTTCTCACACAGTTGAAGCAGCCGTAAGATGCCGCGCTCCCCGCGCGCTGTCGACGGCAAACGCAAATAACGGCCGTAGACGTCGAGCACGGCGGGATGAACGTAGGCTTTACGGCAGACGGCCGCGGTATTTCCGAGACGCGCGGCGACGCACGCGAGCGCATCCTTCACGTTGCGTTTCGCTTCGGCGGCGTCTTCGGCCGGTTTTGCGAGATTGCGAATGCACTCGAGCGTCCCCGCCCACGTCC